>Ga0308175_100000299_pt1 | contig 36122 bp, 33 predicted proteins | sample PhyCR1_3_FD_203893 | JGI IMG/M metagenome (GOLD analysis project Ga0308175, IMG submission 203893) | Soil microbial communities from UC Gill Tract Community Farm, Albany, California, United States - DLSLS.C.R1 | ecosystem: Environmental > Terrestrial > Soil > Agricultural land | place: USA...
GGAGTTGAATCGTCCGGCTCCGAAGGGCTGGTCGAAGCCGGAGGCTTTATTCAACGGGAAGAATCTGGACGGATGGGAACCGATTGGGGATCCCTCAAAGAGCCACTGGGTTGTTCAGAACGGCGAGATGGTGAACCAGGAGCATGGCGCCAACATCCGGACGAAGCGGACCTTTGACGATTTCAAATTGCATTTCGAAGTGAATTGCCCGGATGACGCGAACAGCGGCGTGTATCTTCGCGGGCGGTACGAACTGCAACTCGAATACGTGAAGCCCGGGTCGGAGCCGCCCGAGCGCTCCATGGGGGCGATTTATGGTCGCATTGCTCCCAGCCGTGAACTGCCGCGCACTCCGGGGAAATGGGAAACATTCGATGTTGAGCTGGTGGGCCGGACGCTTACAGTGTCACGCAACGGCGTAATGACTATCGACCACAAGAAGATCGAAGGCATCACGGGCGGCGCGCTCGATGCGAATGAAGGCGAACCCGGACCTTTCTATATACAGGGCGATCATACGGGCGGCCTGAAGTTCCGCAACATCACCGTAGCAACGGCTAAGAGATAGAGTAAGCGCGGCCCCGGTGAAGACCGAGGAGGATCTGGACCAGGCGGTGAGCGATCAGCTCATGCAGGGTGAGCAGTTCCTTATTGGCCTCAAAGATCGCTTTGGGATCGTTGCTTTCGATGCCGGCTCCGGCTTTCAGCGCCTCCGTTGCTTCGCGGATGATGTTGTCTTCCATTACTTCGCCGGCCATCTCCCACAGAGTGATGAAGCGGTCGACAGCGGTGGGGAAGCTGACCTTGAACACACCGTAATTACTGGTGGTTCGCGGGGGCTTGTAATCGAGATTGAACGGTCCGTTATAGCCGTGGCTCCGCAGCAGGACCAGAACATTCAGCCAGTCGAGTGGATTGACGAGCGCCACGGCGATATCGACGTCGTGCTTCAGGCGATAGCCGTCATTGATATCGAAGTGCCATAGCTTGCCGGCAAGGAGCGCGCGCGCGAGGGACGCGCGAGGAGCGCCGCCCCACATCAGTTCATGCAGGTACTCCGGATTGAGCCCCACCATCTCGGGATGGGTCAGCAACCCGGAATTGATGAAGGTAAGCATGGCATCGCTGGTGGGCAGCAGGATTTCGGCCTGGGGCTCGAAGGGCTTGGCTTCCATGCAGTGCCTGAGCGTAGGCCGGCCCTTTGCTTTCGCCGTCTGAATATCGCGCTCGCAGGCGGCGTTCAGCGCTTCCGCATACCACTTCAGAGTCTGCGTTTCGTCGATTGCGCCCTGCGTGTAGTAACCAAGCGAGCCGGGCCAGTAGACGGCAAAATTGGCGCCGAGTTCGTGCCCGATATCGACGGTATTGCAGACGCGCCAGACCGCATATTTGCGGATCTCAGGCGATTCCGCGGCAGGACTTGCGGCGAACACGGCATGGTGGAACGTTTCGGTGGTGACCATCGAACACTCGAGACCGTTTTCCTTGAGAGACTTGCCGATCGTCGAAACGATCTCGTTTTGTTTGTCGGTGCCGAGGGTATCGGCGGGAATGACGTCCGTATCGTGGGTGGTCCAGTAGCCGATTCCGATCTTCGCGTACTCGCGGATTACTTCATCGAAGCCAACCGGTTTGCGGGTGGGCGCATGAAACAACGCCTGCCCTTCATAAGCGGCCGCCCATTGCGGACCACTGATGAAAAATTTGCGGCGCTGCTCCGGTTTATAAGCTCCGCCGCATGCGTCTATCAGGCGCGCCACAAGCGCCTGCTGCTGTTCCCGAGCTACTGGTTTCATGTTCGCGATTCAGGATATCGCAGGGCGGTTCGGATGCTAGACTCGGGAATTGTCCGTTTCGTCGCCGCTTACATCCGCCGGCGCATCGGCTGTCGAGCGCGCCGGGCGCTGGTTTCTTGAATCCGGTATTCAGCAGCCTTCGGGAGGCGTAGCCCGTTACTACCTTGCGGACTGCCAGACGCCGAAACCCGTCTCTACCGAAATTACAGGGTACGCGGCCAGCATTTTTGTTTGGCTCTTCCGCCTGACGCGCGACGAGAAGTATCTTGATGCGGCGCGACAAGCTGCTTGTTTTCTGGTCGAGGACGCCTGGGACGAGGCGCTCGAGACCTTCGCGTTCGAACTTCCCCCACGCTTTACTTACTTCTTCGATTGCGGGATTATTATCCGCGGACTTGCCGCCGTGTGGCGAGAAACGAAGGAATCGCGTCTGATCGAAGTTGCGGCCGCCGCTTCGCATGGGATGATCCGCGATTTCCGGGCCGGACGGTGTTATCACCCGATTCTGACACTGCCCGATAAGCGGCCACTGGCGCGGGAGCCGCGATGGTCCAAGGAGCCGGGCTGTTATCAGCTGAAATCGGCGCTGGCGTGGCACGAAGTCGCCAGGATCACGAACGATCTGGCGCTTGACGCGGCATTTGAAGATGCGCTTTCGAATGCGCTCGCTTCGCACGGCAGTTTTCTTCCGGGCACGGAGGATCGGCAGGCGGTGATGGACCGGCTTCACGCGTACTGTTATTTCCTCGAAGGTCTGGTGGCGTTTCTCGATCGCGATGAGTGCGCTGCGGCGTGTCGCGAGGGAATCGATCGTGTTTCGATGCTGCTTCGGGACATTGCGCCCGATTTCGCGCGTTCCGATGTCTATGCGCAACTGCTTCGTGTTCGTTTGGCGGGGATCAAAGCCGTTCCGCTGGACCGTGAAGCGGCGGCTTATGAAGCGCGCGAACTTGCTGCCTTTCAACTTTCGAGCGATGACCACCGCACCGATGGCGGGTGGACCTTCGGACGCCGTGATGGCAAGCTTTCACTGCATGTGAATCCTGTTTCGACGGCTTTTGCAATCGAGGCGCTGGAGCTTTGGCGCACGTTCGAAGCAGGCGACGCGATTCCGTGCGAGATCCCGATCTGATTCGGGTCGCGTTCGCGTGCGGGACGGCGCAGGCGAATGCCGCCATGCTCCGGAGCTTCGAGCCGATTCGACCGGAGTTGCCGCTTTATATCGTTTCGGAGTTTGCGCCCTCCGAATCCGGAAAGCTCCGGGGCGAGTGGATTCCATATCACCCTGTGCTCCCTCTGGCGCAAAACGCAGCCGCAATCCGGGCCGCGCTTGAAGGGAGATCGATCGCTGTGGCAGCGATGATGCTCGATGCGCACCCGCCGCTTCGGCCCATGCGAAAGATCGCATCTGCGATCGGCGCTCGGAGCTTGCATTTCTTCAATGCTCTGGGAAACGAGATTCCGTCGCAACAGGCGCGGCTGTGGAGCGCCCGGACCCGTGCGCGTGATCTGAAGAAGCAGTTTGCGAGCGGTGGGCGAGCCCGGCGTTGGCTGCATCGTCTGACGCATCCGGCCGATGCCGAAATCCCGGTTCGCGCGCGTTCCGCTCAGACGTACGGAGCCGTTGCAAGCCTTCTGCGCCAGCCCGCCCGCGAGTTTCCGATCCGGGGCCACCAGCCGCTCGAGCGCGGAGTCAGCGTTATTGTTCCGAGCCGCGATGGCTGCGAGCTTCTGGAACGGCTGTTCGCATCAATTCGCCCGCAGATCACGAGAGGCGAATTGATCGTCGTGGATAACGGGTCGCGCGACGGCACCGCAAAGTGGCTGGCGGCGACGCGCCCGACGGTTCGCGTGATTCGCACGGAGGCGGCGCTCTCCTTTGCGCGCGCCGTGAATCTGGGGCTGGAACAGGCGCGTTTCGATCGCGTGCTGCTGCTGAACAACGACATGGTGGTGGAAGGCGGATTCGTGGAGGCGCTCGAGGCGGCTTTCGATCGCGTACCGGATCTGTTCTGCGCTACGGCGCAGATCTTTTTCCCGGAAGGCGCGCGCCGCGAGGAGACCGGAAAGGCGGTCTGGCGGCGTGAATCGATGATGGATCTGCCGCTGCGCTGCGATGCGCCGATCGAGGGCGAAGATCTCACCTGGGTTCTTTACGGAAGCGGCGGGTGCTCTCTATATGAGACCGCCAAACTTCGCGGTCTGGGCGGGATGGCAGAAGTTTTCGAGCCGGCCTACGTGGAAGATCTCGATGCGGGATTCCGCGGGTGGAAAAAGGGCTGGCCTTCAGTCTTCGTGAACGAAGCGCGCGTGGAGCACCGGCACCGCGCGACGACATCGCGATTCTTCAGCGCGCGCGAACTCGAATTTTTCACTGAGCGGAATTTTCTTCGATTTCTGATTCATGCGATTGGCTCACCCCAGCTTTTCCGGCGCTTGTGGACCGAGGCGGTACGGCGCCTTCAACTTCGTGCAGGCGCAGGCGAAGGCGCGGCATTGGATGCGCTGCGGGCGATTCCGAATATTGGGCCGCGACCGTCTGAGGCCGAAGGTCCGCTGAGCGAAAGTGAAATCTTGGCGCTCGGCTCCGGCGATATCGCCGTTTTTCCGGGACGCGAGCGCGAGCATGAGCGGACAGTGGTGGTGGCGAGTCCGTACCTGCCGTTTCCGCTGTCTCACGGCGGAGCGGTTCGCATTTACAACCTGATGCGCGCGGCTGCGGACAGTTACGACCAGGTGCTGGTCTGTTTCTGCGATGAGCTGGCGCCGCCGGCAGCGGAACTCCTGAATATCTGCGCTGAAGTGATTCTGGTTCGGCGGCACGGCACTCATCTGCGGCGCAACACGCGACGTCCGGATGTGGTGGAGGAGTTCGATTCGGAGAGCTTTCGCGCGTGCCTGAAACAGACGATTCGGAAATGGCGCCCCGGAGTTGCGCAACTCGAATTCACCTGGATGGCGCAATATGCGGAGGCGTGCGCGCCGGCGAAGACGATTCTGGTGGAGCATGACATCACGTTTGACCTGCAACAGCAGTTGCTGGCGACGGGATCTGAGAGCGGATTGCGACGGCATGAATTGGCGAAGCAGCTCGAAAAATGGCGTGCTTTCGAAACCGGCGCCTGGAGACGTGTGGATGCGGTGGCAACCATGTCGGCAAAAGATGCCGCCGTGGTGAAGAATGCCAGGCGCGTGATCACGCTGCCGAATGGAGTGGATACGAGCCGCTTTTCGGTTGCGGACACCGAGCCCGACCCGAAACGGCTGCTGTTTATCGGCTCGTTTGCTCATCTGCCGAATGTGCTGGCGCTCGACTTTTTTCTGCGTGAGGTCTTCCCGTTGTTGCCGGCGGGTTACAAGCTTCATGTAATTGCCGGATCCCGGCCGGAATACTATCTGGATTTTCACCGGGCGCGCGTGAATCTGGATCTGGCGCGCCCTGAGATTGAGCTCGAGGCGTTCGTCTCGGATGTGCGTCCGGCGTACCGGCGCGCAGAGATGGTCCTCGCGCCACTCACCGCATCGGCGGGAACCAACATCAAAGTACTGGAGGCGATGGCGATGGGCTGCGCGGTGGTGAGCACGCCCGCGGGGATCAACGGGCTTGATCTCGAGAACGGAAAAGATGTGATCGTGACCGCTACTGCACAGGAGATGGCGGGCGCGATCGAGGAGGTTTCGAATCATCCCGAACGGCGCCGGCAGATCGAGCGGAACGCGCGCGAGACAGCGCTGGCGTATGACTGGCGTGAGATCGGCGCCAGTCAATCCGCGCTGTATGATCAGCTTTATGCCGAAACGCCGTGAATTTCTTTTCAGCGCCGCGGGGCTCCCGGCGCTCGCCTCAATCGCTCGAGCTGCATCCGGTTCGAAGCTGCCGGACACGGTGGTGACGGAAACGCAGGCGACCGCATCGAAAGAAAACGGCCAGGATTTGCGGGTGTTCTTCGACGGGCCGACGAATCAATTGCAGGCGATGACGGCGGGCAATCTGCGGCTGATGCCGGGCAAGAGTCCGCATCCTCCACACCAGCACCCGGAAGAAGAGATTCTCTTCATTACCGAAGGCTCAGGCGAAGTGACGATTGACGGTAAGCCGTACAAAGTTTCCGCGGGCTCAGCGATGTATTGCCAGGCGAATAAACTGCACGGAATCACCAACACCGGATCGAAGCCGCTGCTGTTTTATTTCTGTAAATGGAAGGCGTAATGTCTTACCCGCCGGCCTATTGGCTTTCGCGGATGAGCTGAGTGTAGACTTCGCGCGCATGGTCATAGGCGCGGCGGGCTTCCCCCAGATCTGAAATCGAGGTGTGCGGCGCCTTCTGAGTCCAGCACTGGTTTACGGCATTCAGACACCACTCCGCGCTGCGGCGCGAGGCGCGGATCGGCTTGCCGCCCACGACAACGAAGATGGGATTGGTATGGGCGGCCGGGAGAATGCGGGCGGCGACCCAGCTGCTCTGCGCGATCGGTATATCGAAGTCCAGCTTGCGAATTTTTCCATCGGCCAGCAGGTTTTTGCGAGCGACGGATTTTCCGTTCACCACGATTTCCACCGGGACTTCACGTGTATCTCCGATGCGCGCGCGTTCCACGTCCCAGTAAGGCTTCTGATCGTAAGGAAGGTTCCTGATTTCGTTGTTGGGGATTTCGGGGAGGTAAGCCGCGGCATTCAAAGACACCTTCACGGTGTTGGCGGCGGCCAGTTTGATCTCACTTCCATTTGTGCCAATCGCCATGCCGTTCACCGAGAAATCCATCAGGTGGGACTTGCCATCAGATACATAGCTGCGCCCGGCCTGTAAGGAATCGAGCCAGGCGTCGTAACTGAGCGTGCCGGCGATTTTCGCGTATGTGCGGCCGATGCCGACGCGGCCGTCGTAAATACACGGGAAATCGGTTTCGCCTGCAATCCGGGTGCGGAAGCCTACGTTCAGGGTGTGATACCAGATATTCAATTCCCAGACGTATGGCGTATCCACGGAAGATATGAAATCGACCACTCCGGGCTGGGTCACATCGACGATGTATTCGTTCGCGCCAATTCCGTCGAACCCCGGCATCTCATAAGAAGGCAGATCGCGGCTCATGACCTGGAGTCCCCAGCCCGAATGCGCGAACCCGACGATCGCGCCCTGCGATTTAGCCCAGCGAAGAACGGGCAGATCCCATGTCGGCCAGTCTTCAATGCGCTTCGTGCCGGGATAATCCTGCTGCTTCAGCTTGAGAAGGACCAGATGGCCGGCGTGGCTGGAAGGAAAACCCGAAACTTCAAGGTCATAATGCATGAGCTCGTTCGGTTTCGAGAGCGGGTCATCTTTGCCGGAGAAAAATTGTTTCTGGTAATAGTAATCGGGACCCCAGGTGAGGACGGAGCCGATATTGAGGCGCTCGCCGAGGATTTGCCGAATCATGTCTTTCGGCTCGACGCCCTCGGCCGGATTCATGTAGTGCGAGCAGCCCGCCGCGTGAACGTGGTGATCGCCTGAATACCAGCCGAACTGGGCGGGATCGATCCAGCGATCGAGCTGAAAGCTGAGTTCGTCGGGGCCGCGATCGCCGACTTCGAACTCGCGAGTGTGCGGGAGGGTTTCCGGACCGCCGTTATAGGAGATTGTGTAGTAGCCGCTCGGGAGCCGGATTTCCTCGCCATCGTAACGATAAATCTGCGGCTGGAAGAAGAAATCAGGCGCCAGGCGCTTGGAAGGCGCGGGGTAGAGCCGGTTGAGCCGATCGCGAATGACAAGGCTTGCCATGGCGGGCTGGCCCTTTTCATCGCGAATGTGCAGGCGGATGGGCCGGGCGTGGAGAGCGTTGAAGAGAATCGTGACCTCGTTGCGGAAGCCGATGTCCTGGCTGCCCTGGCCGACGTTGAAGCTGATGCTGGCGGAGCGCTGTCCCGCATCGCGGCTCGAGACTTCGAGGATCTGGTATTCGAGGGCGAGGCCGGAGAGTCTCTTCCGCATCGGTGGTCGCTGATACAGCGAAATATCGGCCCAGCGCTCCGCGGATTCGCGTGGCGTGAGAGTAATCGCGGGTTTCGGGTTTCCGTTCGACTGGATATATACGTTGCCGCTGTTCGGGCTGACCACGTTCAGCGCGGCGGTGACGTTTCCGTCATTGACGATCTTGACCAGAAACAGTCGCGTGCCGGCCTCGACCAGCTCGGGTTTTGCGGCGCCCTGCTCCACCTTGACACGGCTTTCAGCGTTGATGGTGACGGTGACGAGCGCGAGGCGGTCGAGTACGGCTTCGAGCGAAGCGACCGCGGCGGCTTCATCTGGCTTCGCAATGGCGGCGTTGATTTCCTTGTCCTGGGCGGGAGTTAAAGGCTGCCCCAGATAACTCAGGGCTTCCTGGAGTTGTCGCACCTGTTGCGCGAGCGGCTGCAGCGGAACAGGCGCCGCCAGGGCTGCTGCGCTGAAAAACAGAATAAGCGCGAAACGGGGCTTCACGGCGCAACAGTATAGCGCGAATGCGGAACGGATATGATCGATGGCATGAAGAACGTCGCAGTCGCGCTTCTGCTGTCCTGCGTTCCACTCATTATGACCGCCGCTGATTCGCCACAAACCGCAATCTCAAGCCGCCAGATCAAGGCTCAGCTTTATCTTCCCGACGCGAAGACCGGGTATTATCGCGGTACGCGATTCGACTGGTCCGGCGTAATTTACAGCCTGCAATATCAGGGTCACGATTACTACGGCCCCTGGTATCAGGGCCGGAGGGATGACGTTCGCGACTTCATTTATGAGGGGCCAGACATTATCGCGGGGCCGTGCAGCGCGATTACGGGGCCGGTGGAAGAGTATTCGCCTATCGGCTATGACGAGGCGTCGGCGGGCGGCACGTTTATCAAAATCGGGATCGGCGTTTTGCGGAAGCCGGACGACAAGCCCTACGACCATTACCGCTTGTATGAGGTCGTAGATCCTGGCAAGTGGACGATCCATCGTGGGTCGGATCGTGTCGAGTTCATTCAGGCGTTGAAAGCGCCGAACGGGTATGCGTTCGTCTATCGCAAGACAGTGCGCCTGGTGAAAGACAAGCCGCAAATGATTCTGGAACACCGGCTGAAGAATACTGGGGCTCACCCGCTCGCTGCGAACGTCTACAACCACAATTTCCTGGTTCTGGACCAAAAGGCTCCGGGGCCGGGATATACGATCACTTTTCCATTCCAGATCCAGACGAAGCGTCCGCCGAAAGCGGATCTGGCGAAGGTGGAAGGCACGAAGATCGCGTACGTGAAGACGCTCGAGGGGAAGGATACGGTAGCGATGCCGATTCAGGGATTCAGTGACAACCCGAAGGATTACGATTTTCATATTAATAACGCCGCGGTGGGCGCCGGGATGCGGGTGCAGGCAGATAAGGCGATGTCCCAGGCGGCATTGTGGTCGATCCGTTCGGTAGTTGCGGTGGAGCCTTATATCAATCTTTCGATCGAGCCCGGCAAAGAGTTCGACTGGACATTCACGTATGACTATTACGCGTCTTCGGATCACAGTCCGTCCGGCGCAAAGTGAAAAGGGGAGGAGCAATGAGCACGATTTCGAGACGAGAGTTCCTGGGGACTACGGCGCTGACGATCGGGACGGCGGCTTCACTGGCGGCGAATCCTCTCGGATTGCCGATCGGAAGCCAAACTTACCCCCACCGGAAAAGAATTAAAGATGGCGATTTCGCCGGCTTGTGCGCAGATATGGCGAAGGCGGGTATCCGCAGCATCGAGCTGTGTACGCCGACGTATGCGGAGTTCGCGAGCCTCACCGACGGCAAGCAGGTAAAGAAGATCCTGGACGACCACGGCCTCATTTGCCCAAGCGCGCACTGCGGCATGAAAGCGCTGCGGACACGGCAGCAGGAGATGATCGCGTGGGCCAAAGACATCGGCATGACGCAGATGGCGACCGCGAGTCTCGCGGGCCCGATGCAGAATGGCATGACGACGATGGACACAGTGAAGGCGGCGGCGGCGGAGTACAACAAGATCGCGGCGGAAGCGGCAAAGGCGGGAATTCAGCAGGTGCTGCACGATGAGGGGTTTGAGTCGGCGAAGGTGGAAGGCGACGGGCGCGTGACTTATCAGGTGCTGCTGGAGCTGCTTGATCCGAAGCTGGTGAAGATGCAGTTCCAGATGACCGCCATGAGAGCCGTGGGCGATCCGGTAATGTACTTCAAAAAGTATCCCGGGCGATTCATCTCGATGCACGTGCAGGGAGTGGATCTGAACGCCCCGCCGCCGGAAGGAAACCGTGCGACGCCCACGAATGTTCCGGTGGGAAAGGACAGCCTCGACTGGCGGGCGATTTTCGCCGCAGCGAAGACCGGGGGCCTGAAGAATTATTTCGTGGAGCAGGACTGGGACACGACGCTCGAAAGTGTGGCGTATCTGAAAAAGCTGAAGGTCTGAACCAGCCGCGCGTGCACCCGTGTGCCACGCTGGTTGGATGTGCGGCTGTGGGTGTCTGCTCCTCATCGCGATCGCCGGTGGACTGGTCTATTGCCTCCTGCACGGGTTGTGGATAGGGGCCGTATTGTTAACTGCGGCGGCCGTAGCCGCGGGCTGGTTTGGACGTAAAATGCTCGACTGGAGGCCCGGAGCCGGGCGGCGCCAATAAATTTGGACGAAGCGGCGTCGTCGAATCCGGACGTTGTGGCGTGCTTCGCTGGGTATTTCTGGTATCAATCGGGGTGTCTTCGGCTCTTGCGGCCGGGGGTGGCGAGCGGCTGTTTGAGATCGCCGGCTCGGTCGAGCCAAACATCGAGGCGTCGATCTCGATCTTTGGAGCGACTGAATCGTTTGCGGAAGCGATGCTCGCGGACCACTCCGGACATTTCCATTTTGCGCGGCTCCGCGGGGGAACGTATACTCTTGCCGCCATGGCGCCTGGCGAGGGTGAAGCGCGGATGACGGTAGAAGCCGGGCCGCAGACTGCGGACGCGAAGGGTCGGATCCTCGTGAGGATTCGGATTCCCTCGGCGCAAAAAGCGGATCTCGAGCGGCGGCATAGTATCGCTGCGCCGGAGCTGGCGATTCCGGGCCGGGCATGGCGAGAGTATCGGCGGGCGCAGAAGTCCCTGGCGCTGCGCGATGCGAAAGGGGCGCGGGAACACCTCGAAAATTCGGTGGAAATTGCGCCGGGATTTTCCGAGGCATGGAACAACCTGGGGACAATCGCGTATCAGACCGGCGATTTCGAGCGTGCGGCCACATGTTTCGAAAAGGCGCTCGCGGCGAATCCGAGGGCCTATGAGCCACTGGTGAATATGGGCGGGGTGTTGATCAACCTGAACCGTTTCGAACAAGCGCGCGAGTACAACCAGCATGCCGTACTGCTGCGGCCGAACGACGCGCTGGGAAATTCCCAGCTCGGGATCACGTATTTTGAGCTGGGGAAGGACGGCGAGGCGGAAAAATATCTGCGCCAGGCTTGTGATCTCGACCCGGCGCATTTCTCGCACCCGCAGCTGGTGCTGGCGCAGATTCACATTCGCCAGAACCGGCGGGCCGAAGCGGCGGCCGATCTTGAGGAATATCTGAAAGTTCACCCGGATGCGCCGAACGCGGCGGAATTGCGGGGAGATATCGTTACTCTGCGGCATTAGAAATCTTACGGACGTTTACGCAGCGGCGGGAACTTTCCCGCGTCGATTTACAAAACGAAATGCCGTCCCGGATGCAGCAGAGCGATGAAGAGTTGTTCAGGTTGATGCGCAAAGGCCATCAGCAGGCGTTCGCCGAGCTATATGAGAGGCGGGAGCCCGGACTCTACCGTTACGCGCTTTGCATGTCCGGCAGCGAAACAATGGCCGAAGAGGTGGCCCACGACGTATTCGTGCAATTGATGAATGCCCGGACAAATTTCGACGATCAGCGCGGATCGCTCGAAGGCTGGATGTTCGGCGTGGCGCGAAATCTGGTGCGGGCGGCGCTGCGCAAGAGCCACGTCGAAGAGCCCGTAGATCAGGCGGTGGAACACGATATTCTGGGCGGAATCATCAGCTCGGAAGCCTCGAGCATGGTGCGAAGCGCCGTGCACGATTTGCCTTTGCGGTATCGCGAGGTGGTGGTCCTTTGCGATCTCGAAGAACGCAGTTATGAGGATGCGGCGGAGTTAATCGGGTGTCCCGTCGGCACCGTGCGTTCGCGGCTGCATCGTGCGCGGGCGCTGCTCGCGCATAAGCTCAGGCGCTGGCGGTCGCCGGCCACGGCAGGAGTGAATTAGACATATGGAATGCAGAGAAGCGATTCCGGAGATCGTGGAAGGCGCAAGGGGCCGCCTCGAGCCCGGCGCTGCGCTCAACGGGCATCTCGCGACGTGCCATGCATGCTGTGAACGCTGGGAAATGGAATGCGAACTCGCCTCGCATCTGCGGCGCATGCGGCTGATGTGTTCCGTTCGCCGATCGAGCGCCGCATCGCGCGCGGATCTGATGCGCCAGTTCTCTGGGCGGCACTGGAGGCTCGTGCATCCGGCGTGGGGAATCGGTCTCGCAGCCGCGGCGGGCCTTCTGATCGTTCTGGCGACGCTGCACGCACCCTCGCTGGTACCGATATCGCATCAGGCATCTCCGGCAGCAGGCGCCTGGCTTACCTCGAACTCCTGGAGTTATGAGGTCGCGACAGATGCTTACTACGCGCAGGATGAGGGCTATCTCGCGGTTCCATATATGCCACCGCCGGACCCCGGGGAGCGGCTGAGCGTGATGCACGCGGAACTTTATCCTGCGGCTCTGACAACTCTGGGTGTGAGCATTGATCCGGCCATGATGACGTCGAATGGAAACGGTACTATTCACGCCGATGTGGTCGTGGGGGAGGACGGATTGCCTCGCGCAATTCGGCTTGAGCGTGGCGACCATCCGGACGGCTCCGATTTCTAACTCGCGGGGAGAAGAATGACGAACAAGACGATTCTGCTTTTTGTGCCGCTTTTGAGCGGCGCAGCGCTGCTTGCGCAGGGTCCGCGGCCAGGGCCGGGCTTCGGACCGCCTGGGCGGGGTTTTGGCATGCGTCCAGGCTTGGGACATACGGTTGTAACCGGGGCTCCATACTCGGCGACGGAGACTGTTTCGACGGTTCAGACGCTCGCCAACGGAAACACGATCACGCACCAGAACGTGACACAGGTCTTTCGGGACAGCCAGGGGCGGACGCGCACGGAAACCACGATCACTCCGCCGCCTGGATCGAGCCGGAACCCGTTCACTGAAATTGTCATTGCGGATCCGGTATCCGGCAACCGGTACATACTGAATTCCGCAACGCTGACTGCGATGCAGCTGCCGTTGCCGAAGCCGCGCACGGGAACGACGTCAGCCGACGCCATGCGGCCTGCCCCTCCGCAGAGGCCTGGAGTGACGGTCACGACTACGGACCTCGGGTCCAGATCGGTGAACGGGGTTGCCGCAACGGGTAAGCAGGTAACGGAGACGATCGCGGCCGGAGCCATCGGCAATGCTGCCCCGATCACTATCACGCGCGCATCGTGGATCGCGACGGACCTTAAGGTTCCAGTTTCGATTCAGACGTCCGATCCACGTTTCGGAAACACCGACATGGAGGTGACCAATATCGCGACGGCCGAGCCCGATGCCAGCTTGTTCCAGGTGCCTTCGAATTACACGATCAAGACAGGCCGCGGGAGGTTCGGAGCCGGCGGGGGCCCCGGGTTCCATCGGCAACCGCCGCAGGAGTAGGCAGCCCAAGGCTCGATACAGAAAAAAGCCGGGATCGTTGCAGGAAACGGTTTTTTGCCGTTCCGCGCGATCCCGGCTTTCGCCGTTTGTAGAGGAATAATGACGTATAAAACCGGCGGAGTACCGGTCGTCCGCTAGGAGTCCCGGTGCAAACCGCCGGTTCGCGCCACTTCAACTGCCCATTGATTAGCAAGCAGGCGGCCAAACGCGAAAGGCCCGTATTTGACGATTTTTGCTCCGATTCGGGCCCCCCGGCAGTCTTCCGGCGCGCCGTTTTTTCTCACCGCACGGGGCTGCGACAGAATTTATTTCCAATCCCCCGTTTACGGAGATAATTGTGAGGGAGGTAAGTACGTGCGGCACATCCTGAGTTTCAGCCTTAGTGTTCTGTCTGCATCCTTCCTTGCAGCGTCAGGGCTTGGACAGGAGACCGGCGTGGCGCAGGCAGTTCTTTCGGCGCAACGGCCGCAGGCCGGCACGATGACCATCAATTACAGCGGATCCGGTCCACGGCGAGTTGGCCCGGCCGTGACGGGAATGTCGTATTCGGCGGAGCAGGTTACTGAGACTGTGCAGACACTCGCGGACGGGACACACATCCGCCAGAATCAACGCACCATGATCATGTATCGCGATTCGGCCGGGCGCACCCGAACGGAGATGCCGGCGTTCGGCCCCGCAATGAGCGATGGCGCGAAGATAGTGCGAATTGTGGACGTGGTGGGCGGGTACGAGTACACGCTGGACGACCAAAACAAGATTGCTCACCGGATAGTGGTTCAGGCTGCCGAGCCAATGCCAAAAGCCGTGAGCACCGGTGCTCCGGGCGCCGGCACGTTTCAGTGGTTCAATACCCAGGTGTTCAGCGTGCCGGGGCCAGTACCCGCCGCCCAAGTGATGCCGATGCCGCTTCCGCGCGTAGTTCCACCGAACGGTGCGGGCGACGCGCCACGTCCGGAGATGCATTCAGAAGATCTCGGCACGCAGATGATCGAAGGCGTGAATGCGCGCGGGCATCGCACGACGCAGACATGGCCAGTAGATTCCGTCGGTAACGACAGGCCGATCGTCGTGGTTTTCGAGAACTGGTTCTCAGATCAGCTCGGGACGACGGTCCTCATGAAGAATAACGACCCGCGACACGGCGAAACCACGACCGCTCTGAAAAACGTGAGCCTGGCGGAGCCGGATCCTTCGCTTTTCCAGCCCCCACCGGGATATCAGATTGTGGATGACAACGGGCCGTTCCAGATTACGGTACCGCGCCCCGGCGCGAGCCCGACCCGCAAATAGTGACACTGCTAGTCAACGAGGCCGTTTCGGACCGCGAAGCGAACCAGCTCGTTCACGTTGTGCACGTTGAGTTTTTCCATGATTCTTCCGCGGTGAGCATCCACCGTGAAGACGCTGATGTTCAGTACAGCCGCTACTTCCTTGTTGGTTTTACCCTCGGCGATTAACTGCAGCACCTCGCGCTCGCGGCTGGTGAGCAGATCGAGCGGAGTCGAGCCCTGGATGCGGTACGGCGACATAAGCGCCGGCTGCACGGCCGGGCTGATGTACGCGCCGCCGCGAGCGATCGCGCGGACGGCTTCGAGCAGGTCCTGATCGACTGAATCCTTCAGCAGATAACCTCTCGCGCCCGCTTTCAACATCTCGCGGACATAGACCGAATCCTTGTGCATGCTGAGCGCAAGTACGCGCGTGTTAGGCAGTGAAGTGGAGAGCCGGCGCGTGGCTTCCATACCGTTCAATTCGGGCATGGCGACATCCATGACGATGACGTCTGGTGTGGTTTCCTGGGCGAGCGACATCACTTCACGGCCGTTGCCTGCTTCGCCCACAATCTGCATGTCCGGCTGTTGTTCGAGAATGGCTCGAAAACCCTGACGGACAACCGTATGATCATCAGCCAGCAATATGCGAATGCGATTCATGTTCCTCTCTTACTGCTGTTTCTTCGGGAAGCGGAATCTCCGCCTCGACCCTTAACCCCCCCTCTTTTGGCGACTCCACACGGAAGACGCCGCCCGCAACCCGGGCGCGCGCGCGCATTCCCGTCATTCCCAGACTGTGGGATCCGGCGCGCGGCTCCTGGATGCCTCTGCCGTTATCCTGAATGCTGAGGCGGATCCGTCCGCCAGCGGCTTTCAGGTTAACGCGCACTTTCGTAGCCCCGGAGTGCCTTGCGACATTCGTGAGGGCTTCCTGTGCGATGCGGAACAGATGAGTTTCCGTTGCATCGGGCAGGCGCGAATGCAAATTTGAATCGTACTCCACCGCGATCCCTGTTCGCTCGGTGAACCCCTCGCAAAGCCAGTTCAGTCCCGCATCCAGTCCGAAATCGTCCAGAATCATGGGACGCAGAAGTTGAGAAAGCTGGCGGACATTGCGAATCGCGTCGTCGGTAAGATTCAGGCTGTCCTCAAGACGGCGCGAGGGCGCTCCGGCGGAAGCCTGCGACATCGCGCCGAGGTTGGCGCGCAAGGCGGCCAGGGTCTGGCCAAGCTCATCGTGTAACTCGTGAGAAAAGCGACGCGCAATCGACTCCTGGTCCGAGAGCATTTGCCAGGAAACGCGCGTGAGCTCACCCTCCTGCCAAGCCATATTGCGGAAGAGTTCCCGCGTCATCCCGACCGTGACGATGCTGCACACCAGGGCAAGCGCGACAGAAACGCCAAGCAGCGCAAGCGAGGCCTGATGCAATTGGACCGAGCGGCGGCTAATATCATTTTCGTAGCCGCGTACATCCTGGAAGCCTATTCCCACAAGCGAGGAGATAGTGTTGATCAGATGCTCGTGGTGACGAAACAAGTCGCGTTCGGCGCTCAGCGTCCACTTACCCTGCGCCATCAGGCGTTTTGCTTCCCGCGAGAAGGCGAGGGCATCGATTTGCAGATCGCGCCAGAGCGGTACCCGGGCTTTTTCGCTCGGATCAACTCCCTTTTCAATCTCGTTAATCTCCTTGATCGCCTGATCCAGACGGGCCGAGATGCTCGCCGCGTCGGCCGTATCCGGATCGCCCGTAAGCGTGTAATAGATACGGCTCAGCGCCTGCTGCTCGTCCGGAAGATTACCGATCAGATCCTCAGTGGTTTTCAGGTGCTTCACCAGCGACATTGAGGTCTGTTGAATCGCAAAAACATTTTTCAGCGCGATGCCGCCGCCGATCGTAAGAAGAAGGATCACCAGAAAAAAGCCCGCGACAAGCACGCGCGTGATGCTTCCCTGAGTGATTTCGCCTTGCATGGCTGCTTTACCCCGTACTTTGGTCACTCGAATCGCGTGACTAGCGTCACGACTCTGAGTGTCACAATTCACCCGGCCTGATTCCTATAGCCCTCGAACGCTATCGCCCTCACTTCGCCGACTGACCATCATAAGGGCAGCGGGCCTGAAGTGGAAAGCCCGCACGGAGATCCACATGAAAAAACCATTCTTTGCCTCGGTCTGGCCCTTTCACTAACGCCTTTCACGTTTGGCCAGGCGGGCTCCTCGGCGCAGGCCGGGTCGAGTTCTGATCAATCGGCCCAGAGCCCGGGTAACAGCGATGCCAGCTCAGCGCCCGCGAAAAAAGGCAAGAAGAACAAAAAGAACAAAGGCAACAGCGACGCAACTTCCGGTTCGACCCAGGGAGCTGGGAATAGTGGCAACAGTAGCGGCAGCACCACCAACCCTCCAACCGGCCGCTGATTCACGCCGGATTGCGGCGAATCCACGCGGATTGCCGGAAAAGGGGCGAATGGAGGAACCGCCCCTTTTGCTATTTTAGCTTCCGCTTCAGTACGCGGTCCGATTGCGTGAAGCCCATCTCAGGTACCTCAGGAGATCTGCACGGTGGGCCCAAACGAACCGCAGGAAATTTCCGCGTTCGACGGATTCGGCCGGGACGCCTGCCCAGGTCTCAATACGCCATCTGAGATAAGGACTCGCCCACGGTCGAAGCCGGTAACCTTTCGCCAGTTGCCAGGCGAAGCGGAGTTCACTCATCACGAGTGGTTCCCAGCGCTCAGTGTTGCGAACTCATCGTCCGCGCGTCCGGCGAGGCGTAGTAGCCGCTGCGGGTTCGCGCAACCGGATTACCCGGACCTTTCACCAGCACCTTGATGGTTCGATACGTCCCATCGAGAGCTTCGTTCTTAGGCGTATAAGCGATCGTATACTGGTTACGGATATCGTGCGCGACCTCATGCGCAATCTTGTCCACTTCGGAAATATCTTTCGGATAGAACGCCTGGCCGCCGGTGCTCTCCACCAGCAGGTCAACGGCCCGTTTCGCCTTCTTCGCCTCCTTGTGATCTTCTTCGCTGAGCAGTCCTATGGCGTATACCAGAATGTCGTTCTGCTGAGCCGAACGAACCAGATTTTCGAGTGAGATCAGGCTGGCGTTGTCGTTGCCATCGGTCACGACGAGCAGAACTTTTTTGTCCCGTTTGCTGCCCTTTTTCAATTCGTCGATCGACATACGAATGGCGTCTCGCATGGCTGTGCCGCCGCGCGAATCGATGCGCGTGAGCGCCTGCTGCATAACCTTAATGTCGTTGGTGAAGCAGTTGGAACTGCTTCCCTGGCAGGTATCGAGATACGCTTCGTCGTTGAAATTCACGACGAATACCTCATCCTGAGGATTCGAATCTTTTACCAGGGCAAGGGCGGCCGCTTCCACGCCCTGCCGCTTGTCTCGCATGCTGCCGCTATTGTCGATAATCAGTCCGAGCGAAACGGGTACATCTTCACGCCGAAAGATTTTGATTTCCTGTGGGGCGCCGTTTTCGAGTACGGTAAACGCGCTCTGCGGCAGGTTCGTGACCCGATGACCGTTCTTGTCCATCACAGTGACATTCAGTGGCACCAGACGGGTCTCGCTCGAGAATACGGCGCTGTCGGAATCGTGCGAATTCGCCTGAGGCGGCGTGACCGCCATCGGCTTCGCGGATTGTTGTCCCAATAATACAAACGGGGCGAGCATCAAAGCCGCCCCGACAAGCAGGTGTTTTTTCAAAGTAATCTCACTGAGTAGGCGCGTAGTATCCAGTCCGCCAGAAGGCATGCAACTGAGGCAGCCCGCGCGGCTGCACCAGCTTGACGCTGACCTTTCTGTACTTTCCATCTCGCGCCTGATTGGATGGGCTGTAGCCCAGAACATATTGATTTCGAAGTTCGACGCCAATCTTGGCGGCTACGTCCGGTAGGTCCGCCAGATTCTCGACCACGAAGTGCCGTCCCCCCGTCGGTTCGGAGATATCGGTCAGAAGCCCTGGTCCGGCAAGCTCTTCCGGAGTGCGGCCCCGCGACGACATCGGTTCATAAATGCCGATCGAATAGATTTGGACGTCCGCTTCCTTCACGAGGTTTTTGATTTCGCTCTCCGTATAGCGGCTGCTGTTATCGCCCCCATCGGATATGACGATGAGCGCCTTGCGGGGGTTATGCGCTTTTTTCATCGTATGAAGGGCGAGATAAATGCCATCGAGCAGGGCGGTCCGTCCTTTGGACTGAGTGAAGGTGAGGCGGTTCTGGATTTCCTCGAGACTGTGAGTGATTGGCGTCACCAGTTCCGGGCGGTCGTTGAATTCAACAAGAAAAGCCTCGTCTTCCGGGTTCGCGGTTTTGAAGAATTCGGCTACTGCCTGCCGGGATTTCTCCAGCTTCGAGCCCATGCTGCCGCTCGTATCGAACACGATGCCGACGGATAGCGGCGCATCTTCGCTCCCAAACGAGACGACCTTTTGTTCGACCTTGTCCTCGAAAATGCGGAACACTTCCTGATCGAGTCCCGTAACGAAGCGATTCAGGGGATCGGTAACAGTAACTGGAATCAGGACGACATTGGTATCGACCCGGATATTGGCTTTGGGTAGCACTGGAGCCGGCGCAGTGGGCCTTGCGCGCGGCGTGATGTTGACCTGTGGTTCCTCGGAATCCCCGGCGATGGCGCTCGTGGCGGCGAGCGCTATAGCAATGATAATAAGGCGGGATCGCATGGTTCTGCTTCCCTTTCTGCTTCGGAGTCTAGCATAAGGCGCATATGGTAAGATCGCGTGTGCCCCGCAAAATACTTGGCGTTATTCCCGCCCGGTACGCATCTTCTCGTTTCCCTGGAAAAGCGCTGGCCCGAATCGATTCCCGTACTATGCTCGAGCACGTTTACGAGCGGGTTTCGATGTCGCGCTATCTGACTTCAGTGATCGTCGCCACGGATGATGAGCGGATCGGGGCGGAAGCGCGGCGATTCGGCGCGCGAGTGCAAATGACTCGCGATGATCACGAATCCGGTACGGACCGCGTAGCCGAAGTGGTATCGTCACACCCGGATGTGGAACTTGTAGTCAATGTTCAGGGCGATGAACCGCTGATCGATCCGGCGGCAATCGATGCGGCAGTCCTGCCGCTTTTTGAAGAGCGCGCCATCCAGATGGGAACGCTGAAAAAACGGATTGAAGATCCGCGGGAGGTATCCGATCCGAACGTAGTCAAAGTGGTGACCGACCGGTTTGGGAATGCGATTTACTTTTCGCGCTCAACCATCCCGTATCCTCGCGATGAAGCGCATTCGGGTATTACGCACTATAAACATATAGGGCTCTATGTCTATCGCCGCGATTTTCTGCTGCGCTATCCGGGGATGGCGGTTGGGCCGCTCGAGCGGGCCGAGCGTCTCGAACAGCTTCGCGCGCTCGAGAATGGATTCCGGATTCGGGTAGTCGAGACCGATTATGAATCGCTCGGCGTCGATACGCCCGCCGATCTCGATCGGGTGAATTCCCTGATTGAGGCGATGCGCAACGCGTGCGGTACCGGTGATAGCGCTCTCCGTGAGAGTGGGGCCGGTGATCCTGAACCGATTCCCGCGGGGGCGGTTCGTGGCTAAGCACATCTTCGTTACCGGCGGCGTCGTTTCTTCTTTGGGCAAGGGCATCGCGGCGGCGTCCATCGGGTGCCTGCTCGAAAGTCGGGGACTGAAAGTCAACCTGCAGAAATTCGATCCTTATTTAAATGTGGATCCGGGTACCATGAGCCCGTTCCAGCACGGAGAGGTCTTCGTAACCGATGACGGCGCTGAGACGGATCTCGATCTGGGCCATTACGAGCGCTTCACTCACGCGAAACTTACGCGCGCCAATAATCTGACCAGCGGCCGGATTTACGAACAGATCATCCAGCGCGAGCGTCGCGGGGATTATCTCGGCAAGACCGTGCAGGTAATTCCGCATGTAACCAACGAGATCAAAGCCGCGATCGCGAAGCTCGCGAACGATGTGGATGTGGTGATCTGTGAAATCGGCGGCACGGTGGGCGATATTGAATCGCTGCCGTTTCTGGAGGCGATTCGACAGGTCCGCCACGAAGCGGGCCGCGAAAACTGCATTTTCATTCACGTGACGCTGGTTCCGTGGATCGCCGCGGCGCAGGAACTGAAGACCAAACCAACTCAGCACAGCGTAAAGGAACTGCGCGCAATCGGCATCCAGCCGGATATTCTGTTGTGCCGCGCGGAGCGGTTTCTGCCGCCGGACATGAAAGATAAGATCGCGCTGTTTTGCGATGTGGATCCGGAGGCGGTAATTACGGCGAAGGATGTGGAATCGGTGTACGAGATTCCGCTGGTGTTCGCCGAAGAACGGGTAGACGAAATCATCCTGCGCCATCTGAATCTGGATGCAAGCGCGCCGCGGGATTTGGAGCGCTGGCGCTCCATGCTCGATCGCCTGCGTAACCCGAAGGACGAAATCGATATCGGGCTTGTGGGCAAATATGTTGAATACGAGGATTCCTACAAGAGCCTGAAGGAAGCGCTTTTGCATGGCGGCATTGCGCACAACGTGAAGGTGAACATCCGCTGGATCGAAGCCGAGAGCCTCGAGACCACGCCCCCTTCGCGAATTCTGGAAGAGTTCGACGGCATTCTGGTCCCCGGCGGTTTTGGAAAGCGCGGCATTGAAGGCATGATCAATGCCATCCGCTTCGCCCGCGAGCGGAACGTGCCTTATTTTGGCATCTGTCTTGGAATGCAGACGATGGTGATCGAGTTCGCGCGCAACGTGTGCGGGCTCTCCGAAGCCAATTCCACCGAGTTCAATCCGGCCACGCCGCAGCGTGTCATCTATAAGCTGCGCGAACTGAAGGGCGTGGACGAACTGGGGGGAACCATGCGGCTTGGCGCGTGGCGATGCGTGCTCAGGCCGGGCAGTCTGGCGCACCGCGCTTACCGGCTGCCCGAGATCAGCGAGCGTCACCGCCACCGGTATGAGTTCAATCGCGAGTTCGAGGACATCCTGACTTCCCACGGGCTGAGAATTACCGGCGAGACGCCCGAGGGCACCTATGTGGAGATCTGCGAAATCGAAGATCACCCGCACTACATTGGCTGCCAGTTTCACCCCGAGTTCAAATCGAAGCCGCTCGAACCGCATCCGCTGTTCACGTCATTCGTAGGCGCGGCTTGTAAGTATCGCGAACGAAGGATCGCCGAACAGATGGCGCCGCTGCTCGAAATCAGACATGCGCTGCCCGACGCGGCGCGCCACTAGCGCCTCCGTTGGAAATGCCGGGTTTTGAAGCGTTTCGCGATCACGCGCGTCTGGTCCTCATCGCCGGGCCGTGCGTTATTGAATCGGAAGAGCATGTGAATCGAATGGTGGACGCCATCGCGCCAGTGGCGGCCGGGAATGATTTTGCATTTTTCTTCAAGGCGTCATTCGATAAAGCCAACCGAACCAGCCTCTCCGGCTACCGGGGACCCGGGCTGAAGGAAGGTCTGCGTATTCTGGCGGGCATTCGCCGGCGCGGGTTTTCCGTCCTCACGGATATCCACGAACCTGCCCAGGCTGCGCCGGCGGCGGAGGCAGTCGACATTCTCCAGATTCCGGCGTTTCTCTGCCGGCAAACCGATCTGTTGCTCGAGGCAGGCCGGACGGGGGCGATCGTAAACATCAAAAAAGGACAGTTCGTTCCTCCGCACGATATCCACCATGCGGCGGAGAAAGTGGCCTCCACCGGAAACAACAAAATCGTGCTGACCGAGCGTGGCTCGAGCTTTGGGTACAACAACCTGGTGGTCGATATGCGCGGATTGCGTGTGATGGCGGATTCCGGCTGGCCCGTGGTTTTCGACGCGACGCATTCCGTACAATTGCCAGGAGGAATAGGATCCGCCTCGGGCGGCCAGCCGCAATTCATCGAACCGCTGGCTTCAGCCGCCGTGGCGGTGGGGGTATCGGGAATTTTTATCGAAGTGCACGATGACCCTGCACATGCCCTCTCCGATGGACCGAATGCCTTGCGGCTCGACCTTCTCCCGCGATTTCTGCGGCGTCTGCGCCTGATCAACGAAGCGCGGCTACGGGCGGAATCGGACCGATAAAAGGCTCAACGATCCGGCCGCCCCGAACGTCATAACCTAGAAGGAAATGATGTACCTGGACCCGAAACGCCGCCGCGCCGCCGGTTTTTCTTTGATCGAACTCCTGATCGTGATCGCAATCATCCTGATTATCCTGGCCGTTGCGCTGCCGAAGCTCAACAACGCCAGACGCTATGCGCAGGAGATGGCGGCCGTGAAGGCGATCTCGACCATTCATACCGCTGAGGCGCAGTATTACTCGCAATATGGCCAGTATGCGACCACGCTGACACAGCTCGGCCCGCCGACCAACGGCGCGGCTGGCCCGAACGGCGCCGATCTCATCGATCGTGACCTCGCGTCCGGCGATAAAGGCGGATTCAAGTTCAATCTGCAACCCGCGCAGAGCGGCTATTCAGTGGCAGTGGCGCCGGATGCGTATGGAGCTTCGGGTACCCACACGTATTACTCCGACCAGAGCATGAGCATTCACCAGCACAGCGGTCAGGAGCCCGCCACTGTGAACGATCCGCTGATCGGCGAAAGAGCGGCCGCCCAGCAACAGAACAAGTAATCGGCGCGGGCACATGCGCCAGATTCCACGACCTCTTGACATGCAGCAGCTGGTTCACTGCCTCGAACGCCAGTTCGGTCCGGTTACATTGAACGCGGATGACGGCTACACGAAGCTCGTCGTGAGCGGCATCGCGCTCACTTTCCTGGAAGCCGAACGTGTGTGTCTGGGCGAGGCTTCGCTCGAAGATTTCCGGCGTGCGTGAGCGCGCACCTTCCACTCCGCGCATTTGACGATTCGAGGACCGCACGGTAGGATATGAGTGCGGGGTGGAGCAGTCTGGTAGCTCGTTGGGCTCATAACCCAAAGGTCGATGGTTCAAATCCATCCCCCGCAACCAAGAACCTCAATCAGTTACGCGGTTCAGAGGTTGTCCGGCGAACCCCAAAGACCCCTATTAACAGAAAACATCGTGAATCAACGGGTGGTGATGGGCTTTTTTTGGGTCGCCGAGCACCAGCCGAACAATCTTCCGATTCGCCTCCCGTTTGGTGTCGGGCATCGCGCGTCCGTAGACGTTCATTGTCGTCTGAATATTGGCGTGGTGCATCAACTGCTGCTGGACCGTCATTGGGGCACCAGTATCTCGAGCCACGCTCGATACGTGTGGGGAAGGTGCGCCAGCCCAGTGAAAACCCAAGCCCCACTCTTTCCCCCGCTCGTTTCAAGTAGCGCTTCTGGATTTCCTCCTGATGATATGGGCGACCGGTCACCGGGTTCTGAAATACCCATTCCGTGACGCCTCCCGAAATACACAAGGATTTCCACCGTTCCCGCCCCAAAATCGAAGTCCTTCCATTTCAATCCGATAATCTCGCTCGCGCGGAGGCCCGGACATTGAGCCACTAAAACCATGAGCCGATATTTCGTCGGGATGAATCCGAGAACATCATAGAACTGCTCGCTCGTGAGTATTTGCGGTCTGCCTGCTCGTTTACTTCGTCCTTTCACTCGGACGAGACTGATCGGATTCTTGCCGAGATCAATCAACTCCCAACGTTGTGCTGCCTCAAACATCGTGTGCATGAGACTTCGGATATGGGACCGCGTATTCGGGGCCAATCCAGCTGCTTGAGCCATTGCTCAACAGTCGCCGCTTTGATCTTCTCCAAGCGGCAATCCTTCCACTTCGGCCTGATGTGATTCTCGACGTTTGATCGATATGAAATCCGGGTCGAATGGCGGTCGAGAAACTCTTCCGCGACGAACCGGTCGATCACTGCTTCGAATCCTGGAACAACGGTTGAGGGAGCTTCCGAATTCAGTTTCAGAAGAAACGCCTCGGCGACTTTCCGAACGGCGGTTTCGGTCGGGTACTCGGCGACGGTTCCCAGCATCATGTGACACCGCTTGCGAACGCCGTCGACGGTCTCGTAATATCGGAACTCCCATGCGTTTGGCCCTCTGGCTCGCTTCTTCTGTCGAAAACTTCCGAATTGATAGGGCGCTCTATTGAACAGGGATTCTTCACCTCAGTTCGAGCGCGAGTGGCTCTTTGAAGATACCTCTGTCTTTAACCAGGCGTCCAATTCCGACGATCGAAAACGCCATAAGCCGACGACACAGTGGGCCGGTACCCGACCGACCGCGCCGTCTTCTGAAGCGTCTTGGGGTGGATTTGCAGAAGTTTCGCCGCCGCCACGCTATCCAGCAGGGGCTCGAACTGTTCGGGGGTTGCATCGTTGCGGGTAGGCCTCGTCTCGTCGTCGGGTGCTAATGCGCGCGCTTGCGAGCTGGAGCTAGAGCGATTCTCGATTCCCGAATCTGATGTGCGCATTTGAACTCTTATGACCTCTCACGGACGTGAGCAGGGAGTTTCGTTTTCGACTGCCTAAGAGCCAAAGGGCCGCTGAATGCCCGAATCTGACGAGGTCGCCGCAGCAAATTCTCAGGGGGTGCGAATGGCACAAGAGCAACCTGGATTGCCGCGGGCTGGCTCTCGACTGACCTCATGCTTCCGGCCTCATTCGCCGACTTCCAGGTCTCCAGAGATGCGCGACGGACGAGCTTTCGCCGGCCCAGGCAGATCGCGGGCAGCCGGCTCAGGCCCGCCCTTACCGTTAATTGCGTTGTAGACGTGGGCCTTCGAACAGCGAAGGTTCGCGGCCACTTCAGTGATGGAAAGGATCTCATCGGAGTCGTTCATTGTGGTCCCTCATGCGCCAACGAAGTACTCGCGGCGCACAAGGGTTGAGCCTGAAAAATGGCCCTCTGTTACATCCCATCCAAGAAAAACATTTCGTCGATGCCGTGTCAGGAAATCGCCTGGCGCTGATTCGTGCTTGTCTCGAAGAGATCCGCAGCCACAGCTCGGATCGGATCAATACTTGAGTCAGCGGGACTTCTGCCGGCAATTGGTCGCTAATCGGGGCCATCGGCGCTACGGGCCCGCGGATCCCGTCAGGCGTATTTGTGACACAGGTGAATCCACAAGCCCGGTGAATTTTGGCACTTTTCCGCGATAAGTTTTTTCGCGGCCCTTGCAGGGCGATCAGAGCTTCCGCAACCGACTGTTGTCGCGCGTCCGAAATGTTCTCGTCCGCTAACATGTTTTACTTCAATGTATTGTGCTCCCGGTATTGTTCTGTTCCCGGATAAGAAAGTAGCCGTGTCGGCACCTCAGAACTGTGGAAAATCGCGCGGAAGAATCACTGCCGCCCCTCTGACATAAGATTTATGGCGCTTACATGTAAGATTTCGCGTTTCCGGAGGCTCCTTCTTCTCAAGGAGAATTTGCTGCTTGTCCTCGAACACTGCATTCATACGTTTTCGCAGAGCGAATCCGCGCAATGGCAAATGACAATTCAACTTCTGGTTTTGTGCGGCGCTCTCGTGGTTGCATTTCCAGCGCGGTCAGCAGTTGATCCGAATGCTGAACTCGCCGAAGCCGACAGATTCGCCTGGCTAAAGAACTGGACCAAAGCCGAACCTCACTTCGCGCAGGCGGAAAAAGCCTACGACGCCTGGACGACCGGCGCAACGCCCTCTATGCCCGAGTGGGCCGACTCCGGGGCGAGATGCGCTTTTCCTCACCGCAGCTTGCCTCACATCAGGTGGCAATCGCAATGGACGATCCTGTTTTTGACCGGGATCCGAAACTGCAACTTCGATGTTTGACGGTGAAAGGCGACGCCGACCTCGACACGGATGCCACTCTCGCCAAGCGCGACTAGACCGAAGCGTTAGCCGTCGCTCAGAAATTGAAGAACCCAGACTGGAATCACGGGCGAAGGGAACTCGGCATCATCTCATTCCTTCAGGCGATCCCGCCGCCGCGATGTTGCAGGTCGGCACGGCTCTTCGCAACGCTGTTGAGGTCCATGACCTTGGCGCCGAGATCCGATATCGAACGTTGGTCGGCAACGGCATGGCCGAACAGACAAGGAGAATCCGCGTTGACGCAGTTCGGCAAGGCAATTGCCCTCGCCCACGACAATAAAGATCTCGGTGCTCCGATAATGGCGTTGACCGGAAAAGCTACTACGCTCGTGACGTTGAAGCGAGAAGGCGAAGCCGTCCGGCGCCCGCGGGGTTAAAAGTTGACCTTTCGCCTTCGGTGAAGTAACGCACTTTAAAATTAACTCTAATCAACGCTTACCAACACAAAAGCTCGTCGGCCTTCTGTGCAGAGCCATTGAGCTGTTGCAGTCGCGATCCTGGAAACTGAAGTGCCTCGAACAAACGAAGGGGTGAGCCTATGCACATATGTCTTCGTCAACTGAGCGTAGCGGTTGCCGTCATTATGCCGTTGTGCGCGCAAAACTTCCAGCGTACGGCAACGATGCGCGGCGGCGGCAATGGGCGCGACGGCAAATGCACGATCGAGGTGGTCGTGGATGGGGCGGCCGACGTCGAAATCAGAGGGAATAACGCCGTGCTGCACAATCTCTCCGGACAACCGGCCGAGTGGCGCAGATTTGAGTGCAACGCCGTAATGCCTCCGAATCCCGTAAACTTCCGCTTTCAGGGGATCGACGGGCGGGGGCGGCAGAGCCTGATGCGCGATCCGCGGAACGGCGCCGCCGTTGTTCGCATTGAGGATCCACAGGGTGGCCGGGAAGGATACACGTTCGACATTATGTGGAGCGCGGATAATTCCTCACAGAATCGCGGCGACTACCGCGATCAGGGGCAGTTCGGGCCGCCGCCGGGCGATCGGGACTACCGCGCGCCGGGACCCGATCGCGATTATGATCGCTGGCATAACCAACGGCGTGGCTGGGGACGCGAACAGTGGCGATCGCGCATTTTCGAGCGAGTTCGTGAGGATCTCGAGCATGTGGAGTCTGAGACATTCTCCGGTCGCGGGGACATGTATCGACTCGGGCAAGCGCGCCGGGAACTCGACGAGATGCAGGGAAAACTCTCTGCTGGCCGCTATGACGAACGCGAGCTGGACGATGTGATCGCCACTCTCGGCAATGTGGTTCGGGACAACCGCATGTCAGCGCGAGATCGCGACATCCTCTCGGATGACCTGGAGCGGCTGCGTGATTTCCGTCAACGGCACGAGTATTATGGTGCCCGGTAAGTGCTCCTGACAGGCCGCGCTCCGCCATAAGTTCCTCCATTCCACGGATACGACAACGATCTTGCGAGTGCGGAGAAAGTGATGAAGCTCGCGGCCCAACACGCTTCCGCTAGCGTCTTGCTTTTGGTCTTCCGAAAACACTTTTGATGCTACGCGTTATCAACACTTAGCCGACCGCATTTTCATCCTCGGGGGTGAGAGTTGCCGCCATGCGACGCTCATGCAGGTTCGTTAGAGCAAATACACTCGCGCCTGAGTAAATCACGACGCGTATAAACGTAAGCTCGCGATTCGACTAGTAGGAAACCGCTGTCCTGATTTCGTCCTCACCAGGCGCGCGTCGGTCCGGTCCCCACCGGTCCCACTCTTCAAGAGTCGACCATTCAGATATTCAGTCTCGGTTTTGATAAGCTGCGCTGGCGAGGGACAGCCGCCACGACGATGCGCGAAACCCTACTACTCATTTGTTCCACGATCTTTGTTGCATCAGCATTCGGTCAGAACCAGCCAGCAACGTATACAGGCTCGATTGCCTGCAGTTCATGAAAGTATTGGCTTTCTGTTTTGCATTCCTCGCTGGAGCCTTGATTTCAGTACAGGCGGGCAGCAATACGCAACTCAAGAAGGCGCTTGGCGATCCTATTCCTGCGGCCGTAGTCAACTACATTGTTGGCGCGGTTGGGATCCTTGCTTATTCGATTGCCACGCTAGTTCCGGTACCGAGTACCGAACAGGCCGCGCAGGCTCCATGGTGGAGTTGGATTGGGGGACTATTCGGACTCGCATACGGTCTCGCGGTTGTTGTGCTCGGGAGCCGCCTCGGCGCGGCGACACTGATGGCGCTCGTCGTCGCCGGACAGCTCGTCTGTTCCGTGGTTCTCGATCATTACGGATGGATGGGGGGTCGACGTTCGAGCCGCCTCTTTCGGGCGCATTGCCGGATGTGTTCTCATGTTGGCCGGCATGTCACTGATTGCGATGTTCTAATGAATTCGTTACGGGCGGTTTACACAGTCCGCAATGCGATAACCGTTTTTGGATCCAGGATCTGGGGACACGGTTCCGGGATTATCGTGTCCAAAAAAAACATCCCGTCCGCATCACCAGAATGCGCGCCGCCCCTCACTGCCGCCGTGTCAACAAGTTCCAAAATCCCGTCCTTTAAACACGCATCCGGCTGTGCTGGTGGGTTTCTCAGACGTTGCAGCGCCGTGATCCCGGCCTCCTCAGCAGGTCATTTTCACCGATCAAGTCTTCCCTTTTCCGTCACTGCCGTAACTCTCGACAAAAAAACATTACTTCGTCGAGAGTCGGAAGCACTACTGCCGGTTTGGCGCGGCTTTCAGAGGGCGCCGAACGGGGTAATCTCTCGTCGCAGCACGCCTGTTGAGGGCCGCGCTACTGCACGGCAACCGTCACGGTGTTGGAACTGGCAACCGTACTGCCGTCCGCACTGATGACGGTGAGGACGAGCGGAACGGCGTTGCCGGTTGGAATGCCCGCGGGTACTTTGACGTTCACCTGATAGAGCTGGACGAGACCTGGCGTGAGGCCCGCAAAGGTCACGGGCGCGTTTGCGCCGCCGAGACTGGCGGTGATGGTTGACGTGGTGTGATAGATGGCCGGCGGCTGTGCGGCGTCCCCGTTGCCGGGGGCGGGTTCGCCGTTAGCGCCAATAACGGGGCCGAGGCCGTTAGCGTAGATGGTCAGGAATTCGGATCCGCTTTGCACCGGGCGCGCTGCGGGGCCGGAGGGCTGGGCGAGAAGCGTCGTTCCGGCGATCTGAACGACGCCTGGACCATTCCCCGAATCATTGATTGTGTAGATGCCGGGGTTGAGTGCGCTGATGATGACGGGCACGGGTACGGAGTACGTCGCATTGTGCTGCACTTCGAGGCTGAGGGTCGCGCCGGGAGTCAGGTTCTGCGGAACGACCACATTCATTTGCGACGGGCTGGCGTACAAAACCGGCATCTGCCGGTCGCCGAGGAAGATCCGGGTGCTCGCCAGGGTTTGCGGCAGAGGAATCGCGGAGGCGCCGGCCGACCCGGAATCGGCCAGGAAGTTCCCGTAGATTGCGATATAACTGCCGGGCATGACGGCATAGGGGATGGCTTGCGCGCCGAGGGCAGCATCGAGTATCGCGGCGGGGTTCGCGGCGCCGTTCGAGAATGCGGGTTGAACGGAAGGAACGGTGATTGTGATCGAGCCCGACATTCCTTTGCCATTTGTGGGCAGCGCAGCGGACGCGATGAGTTCAACGGGGCCGCTGGACTGATTCGCAGGAACCCACGTCGCCTCCCAGATACCCGATTCGATGTGGTGCAGATTGACGGCAGGATCGTTGTTTGAGAAGGTGACCTGAAGAGCGCCACCGCTCATAACATTGCCGCAGTTATCGTGCGCCTGTACTTGAATTGTTTGCGGAACTGCAACCTGGGGCGCCATAAAGGAAGAACTTACGGGTTGGACAAATGTGACGATCAGACCGGATGCGGAACAGCTTGAAGTGGTTGCTGCGGAGTAAGTCATGGTTACCGGGATGGTTGCGCTGTTGTCGTCATCGAAGGCGAGTAGTATCGAGCCGGTGTAAGTTCCGAACGAGAGCCCGCCCGCAGTGGCTGTCACCGCGATTGTGTTGGCGCCAGGCACGAGTGTTCCCGAACCGGCGGTGTTCAGCCATTTGCCGCCATCGGACGTCGTGACGAATGCCGTGTAATTCGCGTTGACATGCGACAGGTTGAACAGGGTGACTTGCCCGGCAGCGGGGTTGACCGACGACACTGGCGCGAGACTGAGTGTTGCAGGAGAAACCAAAACACCGGCGGCGGCCGCGTGCTCCACGTTTAAGACAACCGAGATACTCTGCGGGGCGTCTTCGGAATCTCCGGTGACCGTGACAATTCCGTAGTACTGACCTGGAGAGAGATTGCCCTGGTTGACGGTGACGGCTACGGCGCCGGGAGAACCGCTCGTTGCCGTGCCGCTGGAGGTCGCAGTGAGCCAGCTTCCGCCTTGGGTTTGTGTGGTCCAGTTCAGCGTTCCGGACCCGTTGTTCAGGACCATGAACTTCTGAGCGGGTTGAGCGATGCCGCTTTGCGTGCCGGTGAACTCGAGACCGCGCCGGGAGAGTTGCATGATGTTCGCCTCGTTTGTGACAGCAAGCGAGATTGTCGCGGTGGCCGCAGCATTTTGCGCCGTGATGTTGATGTGGCCGAGATAGGCGCCTGGCTTTAGTCCGTCGGGATTGACGGAGTACGCAAGGGATGATGGCGCGAGACGGGTCGCCGCTCCGCTTGTTGCGGATGTGACGGTGAGCCAGGGTTGATCGGTCGCGGCCGTAAATTGCACGCTGCCGCTACCGGGATTCGTGATTGACATTTGCCCGCCTGCCGCCGCACTGGTTGACATCAGCTTGAAGTGCTCGGATGACCGCGATATTTGCAATCGGGGCGGGACGGGCTGGAGGATGGTGACGCTGACGGGGATGTTCACCGGCGCGCCGACACTTGGGGTGACTGTGATCTGGCCCGAATAGTTGCTCGGGACGAGCGAGCCGGGCGTGACCGAGATCGCGATGTTTGCGGGTGTGATCGCGGTTGAGGCATTGGCGGAGAGCCAATTGCCGCCACTGGTGGTTGCGGTCGTCACCGTGACGGTCATGCCCGACGGAACACTGAAAACGGTCAGGCTGCGGATAGCGGAAGCAGATGTGTCCCCGGCGAAATAGCTGAATGCGAGTGCGGATGGGGTGACGCCGAAGTTGGACGAAACGACAACGAGCATCAAAGGCATTTCGGCTGACGGCGTATCATAGCGGTCCGTTATGATTACTGAGAATTTGTAAGTGCCGCCGGTCGATGGGGCGCCGTTCAGGATTCCTCTATTCTTATCGAGAGTTATCCCCACTGGGAGAATCCCGGACCTTATCGCCCACGTGTATGGCGCGGTACCGCCCGTCACCGCCAGGGTCTGCGAATAGTTAATACCTACGGCGCCTCCGGGCAGCGAAGTCGTGGCGAGCGCCGGCGCTTGTGAGACATATAGCGTGAAGGACGTGCCTACGCCATTCGGGTTCACGATCCGCAGATAAGATCCGCCGTAGGAATAATCGCCAAGCGTAAGGATCGCGGTGATCTCAGTGGAACTGTCCACCGAGACATTGGCGATGCCTATGTACGAATTGAGAACCATTACTTGCGCGCCGGGTTGGAAGTTGCTTCCCGTGATTGTGATTTCAACTGTCTCGCCGGTACTGAGATGTCCCGGTGAGATGGACGAGACGGAGGGTCCGGGTATTTGAGCGACGGCTTTTCCGCTGAATGCGGCTAAGCAGGTTGCAACTACGGCGAAGGGAAGGAGGTTTCGGGTTCCGGGAAGGCTCATCGGCGCAGGTTCATGGGTCTGAAAGAGCCGAGATTACAGGGCCGTGGCAACGGCATTCAAGACCCATGCCGTACTGCTTTCGCGACGGCATTCAAGACCCATGCCGTACTGCTTTCGCGGCGGTATTCCCTGTGAGTCATGGAACCTCTTCCGCATAGTGAGGCCGGCTATTAGCACTCATCGGCTTAGGGTTTTCATCTGGCCTTGCCTCAGATGACGGTATCGGGACGCTCCCCGGGGGTTCCCTTGCGAACTCCAGTTCGTGGTGACCTGATACGGTGAATCGATGCCGGGCGCGCCGGTCAATCTCTTCAAAGGGCGTCACTACTCGGGCGAGATCATTCTGCTGGCCGTGCGCTGGTATCTGAGATATCCGCTGGCGTAGCAGCACGTGGCCGAGATGCTGGCCGAGCGCGGTCTGGCAGTGGATGCGAGCTGCATTTGGCGCTGGGTACAGGCGTATGCGCCCGAACTCAACAATCGATGCCGGCCGCATCTGCGCCCTACCAACAAATCGTTACCGGATCGACGAGACATATATAAGGATCAAGGCGAGGACCGACACTTGTATCGCGCGCTGGACTCCACCGGCCAGGCGATCGATTTTCTGTTGATGGCGAGGCGGGACACCGCCGCGGCAAAACGCTTTCTGGTCAGGGCGATGGAGGCATCCGACAGTGCGATGCCGCGGGTCATGAATGTTGACAAAAATCCGGCGTACCGGGCGGCGGTGGAAACGCTAAAAGCCGATGGCAGTCTGCCGCGCCGTGTTCAGCTTCGGCAGTGCAAGTACTTGAATAATGTGATCGAGCAGGACCACCGAAACGTGAAGAAACGAGCCTGGCTCGCCAAGGGTTACGGATCTTTTCAGGGCGCATGGCGAACCTTACAAGGCAGTGAAACAATCCACATGATTCGGAAAGGAAGGGTGAGGTGGCTGGCGGCACACGACGCGGAGGGCGAGGCTCTGTTCATAGCTGCGTTGTTCGGTCTCTCCGCCTGCTAACGGTCCACACCTCTAATCGTAGTCGCCGCAACATCGCTCGCCCTTTAAACTTCGCAACGGAACCGGTTGAACCAGATTCGCCAAGGCGTAACACTGTTTAACACTGACTCTAACCTTATCAACACTGGACACAGCATAAATCCGCAAACAGCCAAACAGAACGCTTAAGGAAAAAAGGCGAAAGGCGCGCTTGTCAAAGAACAGACCCCGACGAGGCAAAAGGCCGGGCTCAGACACAGCCAGCAGAAACCATAAAATAGAATAAACGCTTCTCAATCGGTTGATAATGATGAAAGAGCTTTATACGGAACGTTTCGGAATGGTCGCGGCGCGTGTTCAAGAGCAACTGACCACCGAATGCGCGAACGGGCTGCTCTCGATCATCGAGGCGCGCATCGCAGAAAATTGGTTTGGTGAAGCCTTTCTCGCCGAATGCGAAGATGGCGGCCTCAATGCCGGGTCCGATACCTCGAAAGTGAAAGGCGCGGTCGCCGGCTACAAGCTCATCTGGCCGGAAGACTGGCGCAAAGCTGAACAGACACCGGACGATCCGCTGATCTTCGACCTCATCGAGTTTTCGTACGAGCACGTTGCCTTGCCGGAACTCTACCAGTTTCATTCGTACTGGCGGCGCCACCACTTCAATTACGACCAAGAGAATGGGCTTGCCCAGTTCACCGCCGAAATCAAATCGCGTGTTCGAACGGCACGGGATGATGTTCGAGCTGGTGCAAGGCGAAGTCACGCGCATGCCGCCGACCGGGTTGCAGGAAGCGTTGGCGGAAACCGTCTTCAAAACCGGTGATGCCGATCTCGACCGGCTGCTCGAAACGGCGCGTGAGAAGTTCCTGAACAAATCACTCGATGTTCGCAAAGAAGGCGTGGAACGGCTGTGGGACGCCTGGGAACGCCTCAAAACTATGGAGCCCGGCTCGGACAAAAAGGAAATGGCATCGGCTATTCTCGACAAAGCTGCCGGCGAGCCGGTGCTTCGTCAGCGGCTCGACATCGAAACGCGAGAGATCACCTGGCTCGGCAACAATCTGATGATCCGCCATACCGAAGCGGCAAGCCGCCGATCGTCGAATCCGCGCACGTCGATCATCTGTTTCACCGCATGTTTGCCATGAACCGCCTGCTTTTGCGATCGAGCGGCCGGGGAGGGTAGGGGAAAGTTTGCTCCGCGTGCGCTTCATACTTGCTCGTTATTTGAGTGCCGTACTACCTTTGCGGAAAACTGAAAACCGTATCGCACATCAAACCTTAACGAGAATACGTAGTTCTCCGCGCACGTTGATGAAACCAAAGATCGGCGGGTACCGTGAAGCTTACCGATCCCGCTCGCCTTTCTCTATGTGTTGTTAACAAGTCAAGATGTCCGCTTTTTTTAAACACGTGATCTGTCCGGTTTTGGTTTGTCAGGCGGCGCGAGCGGCCCGGGTTTCCGTTTAGGGGGGCTGTTGTCGCCGTCGTCGCGATGGGAAAGTGGGAAGCCTGCTTTCGGCTTTCCGCTTTTCCACGGCGTTCCCCGTTCGCGTCGAATCTGCCGGCCCGTACCGGATCGAGATGCTCGCATCCAGGTGCTCGTGTATGGTCACAGTGCATCCGGCCAATGTGTGACGGTCCCGCCCTGCGCACGGATCTGGGCCATGAGGACTTTTTGAGTGTTTTCGGATCTTGAGTTAATCCGGTGACGTCCACTGCTTCTGCGCTTTCGATCGTAGAGCGATTCCTTTCTTCTTCACTTCGGTTTCGCTCCACCACGTTCCCGGTCCGGCCGCCGGCGTCCGCCGCCGTTTTTCGGGATAACTCCAGTCGCCCTACGGGCTCCTTCCGTCATCCCGAAAAACGAAAACAGGGAACCTTAAACCAAACTACCAAAAAACAATTTACACAGAAAATGTTATAGCGCCGTTGAGAGCTCGGGCGCATACACCTGTACCCAGCGCCAGATGCAGCTCGCATCCACTGCCAGACCGCGCTCGGCCAGCATCTCGGCCACGTGCTGATACGCCAGTGGATATCGCGGATACCAGCGCACCGCGAGCAGAATGGTCTCGCCTGAACAGTGACGTCCTTTGAACGGATTGACCGGCCTGCCTGGCATCGATCCACGGTATCAGGTCACCGCGAACTGGAGTTCGCAACGGAACCCTTTGATCTTGGTCTTTTAACTCGAAGACGCCATCGCCGATAGATGATATGGGTCTCACATCGAGCCGTGCCGGCCTGCCGTGCTGTATTTCCGATAGAGACGCCGGAATCCACCCGGAACCTCCTCGGCCACGATTTTAAAATTTTCCGTCATAGCTCCAGTTCAGCGTGCGGCCGCTCGGCTCCGTGGCCGACTGGCGGTTGCCTGTCGGGCCAAGCTGGTTTGGTAGCCATTCACGGACTTCAGTCGGTTGAGGTCATCATAAACCAACGCAGAGCTCAACCCGTTTGGATAAACCACGGTCGCCACGTTGCTCGCGGGAATTCACCGTCGAGAATGGCCACGTCCACTTCACTTTGCCCGGCTTGGAGGTGTACGAGGCGGCAGCCATTTCGTTCGCCGCCGGGGCGGTTCAATAGCCGGCTCACTTGTAAGCGAACTTACAACGGATAGGGCTCGACGTTGTTATAATTTCCAGCCGTTGGTGCGGAAGCTGGTCGCATTGTTGGGAGACAACAACGGCTCCTGGAGGGAGATCGAGGCAGCGGTGCGCGCGCTCGGCTTCGACACGGCCCAGCGCTCTTCGGGTGAGTCGAACGAGTACTTTATACGGAAGAAAAAG
>Ga0308175_100000300_pt1 | contig 35864 bp, 34 predicted proteins | sample PhyCR1_3_FD_203893 | JGI IMG/M metagenome (GOLD analysis project Ga0308175, IMG submission 203893) | Soil microbial communities from UC Gill Tract Community Farm, Albany, California, United States - DLSLS.C.R1 | ecosystem: Environmental > Terrestrial > Soil > Agricultural land | place: USA...
CGGACCGCTTCGCGTCGGGCCAGGTCATCTTCAGCGACGTGGTGGTGTCGCGTCGTACGACGACCTCCTGCTGCGGCACCGCCCGCGGGCACTCGCGCGTCGACCAGATGTCGTCGGCGCCGGAGGTGATCTTCATCGTCAGCGTCTTGGGCGAGACCTCCCAGGTGCACGCCTCCGACTCGATCGTGCGCAGGTGCAGGACGATCTCGACGTCGCGACCGGCCACGGGGTTCTTGGCCTCCGGGCTCACCGAGATGTCCTCGTCCGCGCACGGCCCCTCGGGCTCCGCGAGGACGGTGGCCTGCGAACCGTTCTGCCCGGGCAGCAGGATCGTGCTCGACGTGTCGCTCGGCACCCCGAGGTCCGGGGTGACGCTCGAGGACGGGGTCTGGTCGGCGGCCGCCTGCGCGGCCTCGGGATCCGACGAGGCGTCGCTGCCTGCCCCCAGCAGGCGGGCGAGGGCGAAGACGAGCAGCAGCGCGGAGCCGAGAAGCAGGACGCGCCGCCGCCAGTACACGTGGGCCGGCAGCGGACCACGGGTGAGGCGCGACATGGCGCAACGCTAACCAGCGACGCCACGAGGTTCGCGGTGCCACACCGAGGACCTGCCACGTCACGCTCGGAGTTCTCGTACCCGCCCGCGGGGCGAGGGTCCCGACCCCGGAGAATGGCCGTGATGAGCAAGCTGCACGAGCCGATCCTGGCGTGGTACGACGAGCACGCGCGCGACCTGCCGTGGCGCTCCGCGGCGGCGAGCCCGTGGTCGGTGATGGTCTCGGAGTTCATGCTCCAGCAGACGCCGGTCGCCCGCGTGCTGCCGGTCCACGAGGCCTGGCTGCGGCGCTGGCCGACCCCCGCGGCGCTCGCGTCGGAGACGCCGGGCGAGGCGGTCCGGGCCTGGGGCCGGCTGGGCTATCCCCGCCGGGCACTGCGGCTGCACGCGGCCGCCACGACCATCGTCGAACGCCACGACGGAGAGGTGCCCGCGTCGTACGACGACCTGCGGGAGCTGCCCGGCGTCGGGGACTACACGGCCGCCGCGATCGCGACCTTCGCGCACGGCCGCCGCCACGTCGTCCTGGACACCAACGTGCGCCGTGTCCTGACCCGGGTGGCGACCGGGGTCGAGTTCCCGGCCGCGTCCGTCACCAAGGGCGAGCGGACCCTCGCGGCCGAGCTGCTGCCCGCCGACGAGCCCACCGCGGCCACCTGGTCGGTCGCCGTCATGGAGCTCGGCGCCCTGGTCTGCACGGCCACGAACCCCCGCTGCGGCGCCTGCCCGGTCGCCGACCTCTGTGCGTGGCGGGCGGCCGGCCACCCGGCGTACGACGGACCGCCACGGAAGGTGCAGGCCTGGGCGGGCACCGACCGTCAGTGCCGCGGACGGCTGCTCGCGGTGCTGCGCGACGCCGAGGGCGAGGTCACCCAGGCGCGGCTCGACGCGGCCTGGTCGGAGGAGCTCCAGCGGGCTCGCTGCCTGGCGAGCCTGGTCGAGGACGGGCTGGTCGCCCGGACTCCCCGCGGCACCTTTGCGCTCCCCTGACCCCGGCAACTGCAACTGCAACTGACCAACCAAGACGACGGACGGGCCGGTCGCTCTCGCGACCGGCCCGTCCGGCGTGTGTCCGTTCGTGTCAGTCCGTGGACTTCGGGACGTCCTTGGGACCCTCGGAGTCGTCGGGACCCTCGGACGGCGCGTCGCCCGACCCGATCTCGGCGGTCTCGAACGGCGGCAGGTCCGGCAGGCTGCCCACCTTCTGCCCGTGGAAGGTGAACGCGGCGTCGGGGCCGTCGCCGTCGACGTCCACGAGCACGATCTGGCCGGGGCCGACCTCGCCGTAGAGCATCTTCTCGGCGAGGGTGTCCTCGATCTCGCGCTGGACCGTACGACGCAGCGGACGCGCACCGAGCACCGGGTCGAAGCCCCGCTGGGCCAGGAGGTTCTTGGCCGACTGGGTCAGCTCGAGCTGCATGTCGCGGTCCTTCAGACGCAGCTCCACCGCGGCGATCATGTTGTCGACCATCGAGATGATCTGCTCCTGCGACAGCGGCGGGAACACGATGATCTCGTCGACACGGTTGAGGAACTCCGGGCGGAAGTGCTGCTTGAGCTCCTCCTGCACCTTGCTCTTCATCCGCTCGTAGGAGCCGGCCGCGTCGCCCGTCTGCTGGAAGCCGAGGTTGACGCCCTTGGCGATGTCCTTGGTGCCGAGGTTGGTGTTCATGATGATGACGGTGTTCTTGAAGTCGACCACCCGGCCCTGGGAGTCGGTCAGTCGACCCTCCTCCAGGATCTGCAGCAGGCTGTTGAAGATGTCGGGGTGTGCCTTCTCGACCTCGTCGAACAGCACGACCGAGAACGGCTTGCGCCGGACCTTCTCGGTCAGCTGGCCACCCTCTTCGTAGCCCACGTAGCCGGGGGGCGAGCCGAACAGCCGCGAGACCGTGTGCTTCTCGCCGAACTCGCTCATGTCGAGCTGGATCAGCGCGTCCTCGTCGCCGAAGAGGAACTCCGCGAGCGTCTTGGACAGCCAGGTCTTACCGACACCCGACGGGCCGGCGAAGATGAAGGAGCCGCCGGGACGCTTGGGGTCCTTCAGGCCGGCACGGGTACGCCGGATCGCGCGGGAGAGCGCCTTGACGGCCTCCTCCTGGCCGATGACCCGCTTGTGCAGCTCGTCCTCCATCTTGAGCAGCCGCGTGGACTCCTCCTCGGACAGCTTCACGATCGGGATGCCGGTGGCCACCGCGAGCACCTCGGCGATCAGCTCCTCGTCGACCTCGGCGACCTCGTCCATGTCGCCCGCGCGCCACTGCTTCTCGCGCTCGAGCTTCTTGGCGGTCAGCTGCTTCTCCTCGTCGCGCAGGCGCGCGGCCGCCTCGAAGTCCTGGCCGTCGATGGCGGCCTCCTTGCGCTGCCGCACGTCGCCGATCTTCTCGTCGTACTCGCGCAGGTCGGCCGGCGCGGTCATCCGGCGGATCCGCAGCCGCGACCCGGCCTCGTCGATGAGGTCGATGGCCTTGTCGGGCAGGAACCGGTCGGAGATGTAGCGGTCGGCCAGCGTCGCCGCCGAGACCAGCGCCTCGTCGGTGATCGTCACCCGGTGGTGCGCCTCGTAGCGGTCGCGCAGGCCCTTGAGCATCTCGATCGTGTGCGCGATCGACGGCTCGGCGACCTGGATCGGCTGGAAGCGGCGCTCGAGCGCGGCGTCCTTCTCGAGGTACTTGCGGTACTCGTCCAGCGTCGTCGCACCGATCGTCTGCAGCTCGCCCCGGGCCAGCATGGGCTTGAGGATGCTGGCGGCGTCGATGGCGCCCTCGGCCGCGCCGGCGCCCACGAGGGTGTGGATCTCGTCGATGAACAGCACGATGTCGCCGCGGGTGCGGATCTCCTTGAGGACCTTCTTCAGCCGCTCCTCGAAGTCACCGCGGTAGCGCGACCCGGCCACCAAGGCGCCGAGGTCGAGCGTGTAGATCTGCTTGTCCTTCAGCGTCTCGGGGACGTTGCCCTTGACGATGTCCTGGGCCAGGCCCTCGACGATCGTCGTCTTGCCGACGCCGGGCTCGCCGATGAGGACCGGGTTGTTCTTCGTACGGCGGGACAGGATCTGCATGACCCGCTCGATCTCCTGCTCCCGGCCGATGACCGGGTCCAGCTTGCCCTCGCGGGCGTCCTGGGTGAGGTTGCGACCGAACTGGTCGAGCACCAGCGACGACGAGGGGGCGTCGCTCGACGAGCCGCTCGTGGCGGCACCGGAGGACGCGGACTCCTTGCCCTGGAAGCCCGAGAGCAGCTGGATGACCTGCTGGCGGACCCGGTTCAGGTCGGCGCCGAGCTTCTGCAGCACCTGGGCCGCGACGCCCTCGCCCTCGCGGATCAGGCCGAGCAGGATGTGCTCGGTGCCGATGTAGGAGTGGCCGAGCTGCAGCGCCTCGCGCAGGGACAGCTCGAGCACCTTCTTGGCGCGCGGGGTGAAGGGGATGTGGCCGCTGGGGGCCTGCTGGCCCTGACCGATGATCTCCTCGACCTGGGCGCGGACCGCCTCCAGCGAGATGTCGAGGCTCTCGAGAGCCTTGGCGGCGACGCCCTCACCCTCGTGGATCAGGCCGAGCAGGATGTGCTCCGTCCCGATGTAGTTGTGGGAGAGCATGCGGGCCTCTTCCTGGGCCAGCACGACCACCCGGCGGGCTCGGTCTGTGAACCGCTCGAACATGCGCAACTCTCCTCAGGAGTTCGGGGCCGTCCCGCTCATGGAACGTCGGGACCGGACAGGTGAACTAACCCCGTCCACAGCCTACGCGTTCCCGAACCGCAGGTATTCACGCTCCGCTGTGAGCGAACAAGCCCCGCCCGGGTCTTCCCGGAATGCGACCGAGTCGGCGCGAAGTGCCCTCTCTGGCGGACACCTCACGCCGACTCGGCGTGGTCTGGATGGTCAGTGAGCGGCGTCGAACGCCTCGCGCACCTCGGCGGAGACGCGGCCGCGGTCGGGCACGTCGTAGCCGTTGGAGCGGGCCCAGTCCCGGATCTCCCTGGCGCTCGGGCCGCCGGCGGCCGCGGCCGATCCCGAGGGGCGGCGGCCGCGACGGGACGCCGACCCGACCTTGCGGCCGTGGCCCACGAACTCGGCGAGCGCGTCGCGCAGGCGGGCGGCGTTCGCGTCGTTCAGGTCGATCTCGTACGACGTTCCGTCGAGGCCGAAGGAGACCGACTCGGTCGCCTCGCTGCCGTCGAGATCGTCGACGAGAACGATGTGAACCTTCTGAGCCATGGGATTACCTCGTTTTCGTTCCAAGGAATTCGAATCAACGAATTGATCATGCCATGAAATGAATTACCTCCGTCACCCCGTCCCCTTTTCCTCGCGGCGGACGACGGTCATGAAGTCGTGGCAGGCGCGGAAGGGATGAGAGTTCTCACACGGGAATTGTCGGACGAGCGCCTCAGGTGTTGCGGGCGAACACCATCTCGAGGCCGCGCAACGTCAGCCACGGCGCGTGGTCGGTGAAGCAGCGGCATTCCTCGAGCACCAGCGGTGCCAGGTATCCGGTCGCGATGACATGGACGTCGGCGGTGGGAACGCCGAGCTCCTCGATCATTCGGGCGACAATTCCCTCGACCTGGCTGGCGACACCGAAGACCATTCCCGACTGCAGTGCCTCGACGGTGTTCTTGGCGATCACCGAACGCGGCCGCAGCAATTCGACCTTGCGCAGCTGGGCGCCGCGCCGACCGAGCGCCTCCAGCGATATCTCGATCCCCGGGGCGATCGCGCCACCGATGTACTGACCGCGGTCACTGACCACGTCGAAGGTGGTCGCGGTGCCGCCGAAGTCGACGACGATCGCGGGGCCGCCGTAGTCCGTCGCGGCGGCGAGGGCGTTGATGATCCGGTCCGAGCCCACCTCGCGTGGGTTGTCCATCAGGACCGGCACCCCGGTGCGTACGCCGGGCTCGACCACCACCCGGGGGACGTCGGGGAAGTGTCCGGCGAGCATCTCGCGCCACTCGTGCAGCACGGCCGGGACAGTCGCGCACACGGCGATGCCGTCCACGCGTGCCAGGTCCTCGCCCAGCAGCCCCTTGAGGATGACCGACCAGTCGTCGGACGTGCGCCGCTCGTCGGTCGCGACCCGCCAGTCCGCGACCACGCCCCCCTCCTCGAGGAGGCCGAGGACGGTGTGGCTGTTGCCGATGTCGGCCGCGAGCAGCGCCATCAGCTCACTGGTCCTGCAGGTCCAGACCGAGGTCGAAGACCTTGACCGAGTGCGTCAGGGCGCCCACCGAGATGAAGTCGACACCGGTCTCGGCGACCTCGCGGGCCCGCTCGAACGTCAGCCCGCCGGAGGCCTCGAGGGTCGCGCGTCGGTCCGAGCCACCCTGCTCGACCATCCGGACCGCCTCGACCATGGTCGGGCAGTCCATGTTGTCGAGCAGGATCCGCTCGCACCCCGCCTCCAGGAGCTCGCGCAGCTGGTCGAGGTCGGTCACCTCCACCTCGACGGGGAGTTCCGGGTATGCCTCGCGCACCGCGCGGTAGGCCGGCACCACCCCGCCCGCGGCCACGACGTGGTTGTCCTTGACCAGCGCCATGTCGGACAGGCTGGAGCGGTGGTTGAGGCCGCCGCCGCAGCGCACGGCGTACTTCTGCAGGGCTCGGTAGGTCGGCAGCGTCTTGCGGGTGTCGAGCACCCGGGCGCAGGTGCCGTCGAGGGCTGCGACCCAGGCGGCCGTGGCCGTCGCGACGCCGGAGAGGTGGGAGGCGTAGTTGAGCGCGGTGCGCTCCGCGGTGAGCAGGCCACGGGTCGGGCCGGACACGCGCATCACCACGTCACCCGGGGCCACCGGGCTGCCGTCGACGGCCCGGTCGGTGATCTTGACGTCGTCACCCATCACGTAGTGGAAGACCAGGGCCGCGACCGTGAGGCCCGCGACGACGCCCGGCTCGCGGGCGGCGAGGTCGGCGGTCCCGCGCGCCGTGACCGGGATCGTGGCCTCGCTGGTCACGTCCTCGCCGGGCAGGTCCTCGGCGATCGCGAGGACGACGGCGTCGTAGACCGCACGGGGGTCCAGGCCCGCGAGCTTGAGCTCGTCGAGCAGCCCGGCGGGCAGGGCGTCGTAGGGCGTGCGGGCGATGGTCACGGGGTCCCTCCTGGGACGGGGTGGTCGGTGGCCGGGGCGGGCCGGAAGGCGAGGGTCGTCTCGCCGTCGTCCATCGCGGCGTCGAAGTGGCCGGCCCAGTGCGCGTCGTCGCGCTCCGGGAAGTCCTCGCGCCAGTGGGAGCCGCGCGTCTCCTCGCGCAGGGCGGCGGCACCCGCGAGCGCGGCGCTGATCGTGAGCAGGTTGGTGGTCTCCCAGGCCTCCTGGCTGACCTCGTCGGCCGCGGCCCCGGCGATCTTGTCGAGCATCAATGTGGCCTCGGCGAGCCCGTCGGCGCTGCGCAGCACGCCCACCCGCGAGGTCATCACCTCCTGCAGCTCGCGGCGCACCGAGCCGGGAACCAGGCCGGCGGTGCGGGTGTCCTCGGCCGGGTCGGACCAGGGGCGCAGCTCGTCGGGCAGCAACGTCGCAATGCGCCGCGAGAAGACGAGGCCCTCGAGCAGCGAGTTCGAGGCCAGCCGGTTGGCGCCGTGCACGCCCGAGCACGCAGCCTCGCCGGTGGCGTAGAGCCCGGCCACGTCGGTGCGCCCCCACAGGTCGGTGCGCACGCCGCCGGAGGCGTAGTGGCAGGCGGGCGCGACGGGGATCAGCTCGGTGACCGGGTCGACGCCGTGCGACCGCGCGGTGGCCAGGATCGTGGGGAAGCGGCGCTCCCAGAACTCGGCGCCGAGGTGGCGGGCGTCGAGCCACATGTGGGGACGGCCGGTCTCGTCCATCCGCCTGGTGATGGCCTTGGCGACGACGTCCCGGGGGGCGAGGTCGGCGAGCTCGTGCACGCCCTGCATGAAGCGGTTGCCCCCCTCCTCCAGCAGGCCGTCGACGAGGACGGCACCCTCGCCGCGGACCGCCTCGGAGATCAGCGGCTGCTGGCCACGCGAGTCGGGGCCGAGGTACATCACGGTGGGGTGGAACTGGACGAACTCGAGGTCGCGCAGGGTCGCCCCGGCACGCAGCGCGACCGCCATCCCGTCCCCGGTCGAGACCGCCGGGTTGGTCGTCTGGGAGAAGACCTGACCCAGGCCGCCGCTGGCCAGGACCACCGCCCGGCAGAGGACCGCACCCACGCCGTCGCGCTGGCCCTCCCCCATCACGTGCAGCGTGACCCCGGCGATGCCGCCGGCCGCGTCGAGGAGCAGGTCGACGGCGAGGGCGTGCTGGACCACCTCGATCTCGGGGGCCCGCTCGATCGCGGCGATCAGGGCGCGCTGGATCTCGGCGCCGGTGGCGTCGCCCCCGGCGTGCGCGATCCGGTCCCGGTGGTGGCCACCCTCCCGGGTCAGCGACAGCTCGCCGTCGGGGTCGTGGTCGAAGCGGGTGCCGAGCGCGATCAGCTCGTGGACCGCCTCGGGGCCCTCGGTCACCAGAGCTCGCACGGCCTCGAGGTCGCAGGCGCCGGCACCGGCCACGAGGGTGTCGTGCTCGTGCTCCTCGGGGGTGTCGCCCGGGCCGAGGGCTGCGGCGATCCCGCCCTGGGCCCACTGCGTGGAGCCGGCGGCGAGGACGTCCTTGGTCACCACGAGGATCTTGTCGACCTTGCCGCGCAGGCGAAGGGCGGCGGTCAGCCCGGCGATGCCGGAGCCGATGACGACGACGTCGGAGGTCGTCGTCCAGCCGGGAGGGGGCGCCGTGAGGCGGCCGGGGACCCGGCGTACGGGGGCGTCAGCCGCTCTGCCGTGCATGGGCGCAGGTTATCGCCCCGCCGAGGCGTCGCCGCGGACCAGACCGGTCCCGCCGAAGGTCTCGGCCGGGTCGAAGCCCGTCGCCAGCACCTTGTTGTCGGCGTCCACGAACACGACGTGCGGCTGGAAGGTCCTGGCCTCCTCGGTCTCCATCTGGCCGTAGCCGATCAGGATCACCAGGTCGCCGGGGTGCACCAGCCGCGCCGCGGCGCCGTTGATGCCGATCACGCCGGAGCCCCGCTCGCCGGCGATCGTGTAGGTCTCCAGGCGGGCGCCGTTGGTGATGTCGACGATGTGGACCAGCTCGCCCGGCAGCAGGTCTGCCGCCTCCAGGAGGTCCTCGTCGACGGTCACCGACCCCACGTAGTGCAGGTCCGCCTGGGTGACGGTGGCGCGGTGGATCTTGCTCTTCATCATCGTGCGGAGCATCAGGCTTCTTCCTGCCGCTGGTCGGGTGCGGACCCGAGGGTGAGGGACATGTTGTCGATGAGGCGGGTGTCGCCCACCCGGGCGGCCACGAGGATGCGGGCGGCCGTCCCGGCGGGTGCGTCGGGGGGCAGGTCGCCCAGGTCGGGGTCGGTGAGGGCCAGGTAGTCCAGGTCCACGCCGGTGGTGCGCCGCAGCTCGGCGCGGGCCGCGTCCAGGGCGACGTCCGCGCCGTACTCCGCGGCCTCCTGCGCGGCCCGCAGGGTTCGGCTGAGCGCCGCCGCCTCGAGGCGCTGCTCGCCCTCGAGGTAGCGGTTGCGGCTGGAGAGCGCGAGCCCGTCGGGCTCCCGCTGGGTCGGGGCGCCGACGACCCGCACGGACATGTTGAGGTCCAGGACCATCCGCCGGATCAGCACCAGCTGCTGGTAGTCCTTCTCGCCGAAGACCGCGACGTCGGGGCGGACCAGGCCGAAGAGCTTGGCCACGACGGTCAGCACGCCCCGGAAGTGCCCGGGGCGGGTGCTGCCCTCGAGCACCGCGGCCAGCGGACCGGGCTCCACGGTGACCTGGGGCTCCCCACCGGGGTAGACCTCCTCGACCGACGGCGCGAAGACGACGTCGACACCCTCGCGCTCACAGACCTTCAGGTCGGCCTCGAGGGTGCGCGGGTAGCGGTCGAGGTCCTCGCCGGCGCCGAACTGGAGCGGGTTGACGAAGACCGACACGACGAGCGGCCCGTCCTGGACGTGCTCGCGGGCGACCCGCATCAGGCTGGCGTGGCCCTCGTGGAGGGCACCCATGGTCGGCACCAGGCCGACCGGGCGACCCTCGGCCCGGGCGGGCGCGAGGATCTCGGCGAGCTCCTGGCGGGTGCGCACGACGACCGGCGCGGCACTCATGGCAGCGCGGGACCGGGCGCGGGCGCGTTCGTCCGGGCGTCCACGGCCTCGTCGAGGACCCGGCGGATCGCGGCGGCCCGGATCGGCAGCAGCCGGCCGTCGGTGACGGCGCGGTCGACGGTGGCCCGCGCCAGGGCGACGTACGACGCGAGCGTCTGGGGCGCGTTGGCGACGATGTCGTCGAGGTGGGCCCGCACGGTGTTGACGTCACCGCGGACGATCGGTCCGGTCAGCGCGGCGTCGCCGTGCTCGAGCGCGTTGTCGAGCGCCGCGGCCAGCAGCGGGCGCAGCGTCCCCGCGGGGTCGTCCGCCCCGGCCGCGGTGAGGATCTCCATGGCCTCGGTGACCAGGGTGACCAGGTGGTTGGCGCCGTGGGCGAGGCCGGCGTGGTAGAGCGTGCGCGTCTCCTCGGCGACCCACATCGGGCGGCCGCCCAGGTCGGCGACCAGGCCCTCGGCGACGCCGCGCTCCTCCGGCCCGGCGGTCAGTCCGAAGACGCAGCCGGACAGGCGGGGGAGGTCGACGGGAGTGCCGGTGAAGGTCATCGCCGGGTGCATCGCGACCACGTGGGCACCGGCCGCCGCGGCCGGCTCCAGCACCTCCAGCCCGTGCCGCCCGGAGGTGTGGACGACGTACTGGCCCTCGTGGATCGCGCCGCTCGCGCTGAGCATCGTCACCACGTTGGGCAGCATGTCGTCCGGGACCGTCAGCAGCAGGAGGTCACAGGCGCGGGCGACCGCGGTGGGCTTGGCGTGCGGCGTGCCGGGCAGCAGCTCGGCGATGCGGTGCCGCGAGGCGTCGGACTCGCCCCCGGCTGCCACGATCCGGTGGCCGGCGTCGCGAAGCGCGGCGGCCAGGACGGCGCCGACCCGGCCGGCGCCGATGACGCCGACCCTGAAGGCGGGCGTCGAGGTGGAGCTCTTCATGCGTGAACCCTCCGTTCCAGTCCCTCCGACGCCCTCGGGTGAGGGCCGGTGCGGGTACCGGACGTGTCTCGGTCTGTGCAGTCAACACACAGTAGGACGCCGTTGCTTCCCGTGGAACTGCGCGAGGGTGTGACGAGGACGACTCCGAAGTGCCCCGTGTTAGCCTCCTGCCTCTGGGGACGGCCGTTGTTCGAACCAGTTCGAGGCGCCTGCCGGGCTGGTTTCATGGGAGGAAGAGCGTTGACGGAAGTCGAGCCTGAGAACGGCTTCGGTGACAGGCAGTACACCTTCTGCATCGCGGGAACCCAGAAGTCCGGGACGAGCACCCTGTCGGCGATGCTCGACAAGCACCGGATGATCCAGCGCGCGCCGAAGAAGGAGATGCACTACTTCGACGACGAGAAGCGCGACTGGACCAGCGGGGACTTCTCCGACTTCATGGTCCCGGCCAAGCGGCCCCGTCCCCAGCTGATGGGGGACGCCACCCCGCTCTACCTGTGGTGGCCCCAGGCCCTCGACCGGATCAAGGCCTACAACCCGGACATGAAGATCATCGCGATCTTCCGGGACCCGATCGAGCGGCTGTTCTCCCAGTGGGTGATGAACGTCAACCGTTGGCCCGACGTGGCCCCGGACTGGCCCGAGTTCCTCACCCGGTTCGCCCCCGACGGCCTCGAGGACCAGATCCCGGCGGACGCCAACGTGGATGGCTACCGGATGAACTCCGGCGTAGTGCGCGGCTACTACGGCGCCCAGCTCGAGCGCGCCCACGCCCTGATGGGCGCCGACCAGGTCCACGTCCTGGAGTTCCGCTCGTTCCTCACCGACTACCGCAACGCCCTGGACAGGCTCACCGAGTTCCTCGGCATCCACGCGTTCCGCAAGTACCCCGACCTCCCGCACTCGATGCCGGGCAAGCCCACCGTGGTGGGCACGCCGCCCACGGGCGCGGACATCGCGGGCCTGGTGGATCGCTACCGCCAGGACTTCTCCGTCTTCAAGAAGCTCTCGGGGCTCGACGTGTCGCAGTGGCCGCTCCAGCGCCTGCTCGACGGCGACGTGGAGCCCGACGAGCTCGCGGCGCAGTACGCCAAGAAGGTCGTCGCCACCCCCGAGCACGACTGAGCCCGGGCCGGGCCGGCCCGGGCCTGGTCAGCGGGTGGCGGGCGCCGATTCCTCGGTGGCGACGTACCCCGGCCGCTGGTCGAGAGGCACGATGACCGGCCGGGACTGGCGCGGCAGCCACGACTGGGTCACGTAGGAGATCACGTGGTCGTAGTCCGCGGGCGCCTCGATCCGGACGACGCCCTCGACCTCGTCGGCCCGTCCCTCCTTGAGCGCGTGGAAGACCTCCCACTCGCGGAGCTTGCGCATCGTGCGGGGAGTCGCGCCGAACGCGTCCTGGCCGTCCCAGTGGTCGAACTCGTCGCTGTCGAGGTACTTCAGCTCGACGCACAGGCCCTCGGGCAGGCGCACCCGGCGGGCGCGGCGCGGCACCATCCGCATCTCCCACTCGTAGGCCTTCACGTGGCGGTACTCCTCGCCCATCGGGAAGACGTACTCCTCGATGTTGACCATGTAGACGTCGAGGTAGGCGACCCGGTCGCTCTCCACGAACAGCGGGTGGCGCGGCATCGCGATGACGGCCTCCACGCTCTCCAGCTGCCAGGAGAGGTCGGCGAACGTCTCGATGCCCTCCCGGGTCAGCACCATGTCGCCGTCCCACTTCATCGAGTAGGCGGTGTCGACGTGCGCGAAGGACCAGTTGTAGAAGTAGGCGAGGTTGTGGATCGACGCCTCGGGCGTCGCCAGGTGCTCGGCACCGCACCGGCTCACCCCGAAGGGGTACGCCGTCACGGTCAGCCGCTCGGCGGCCCCGACCTGCTCGGCGACCGCGCGGGCCACGTCGGGGGTGCCGTCGTCGGACTGGTTGTCCACCACCACGATCTTCTGGACCGCCTCGAACAGCGGGGGCAGCACCCACGGCAGGCTGCGCGCCTCGTTCTTCACCCGCAGCACCGCGGTGACTCCCGGCTCCTGGGCATGGAAGTCACGGGGCCAGGCGACGTCGAAGTCGTGGCGCTCCTCGAGGTTGGTGAGCAGCAGGTGGTTGTCGGCCATCGCTCACTCACCCCGGTTCTGCAGGCGCCGCTTGACCCGGCCGCCGGCACGCCGGGTCCGCAGGTAGGTCTTGCGCATCGGCGAGGCCGCCTCGAAGGCCGCGGCGGCCTCGGCCTCCGCCTGGGCGGCCCGGGCCTGGCGGGTGGCGCGGAGGAACGCAGGGCCGGCCGCGACGACGCTGGAGTTGGCCAGCGCCTCGGCGTCGGCGTAGACGGCGCCGTACGCGCGCCGCATGTCGTCGAGGGCGGCGTGCGCCTCGGGGGTGTCACCACCGGGCTCGGCGATCTGGTTGAGCTGCTCCCAGGTGGCCTGGGCGACCTCGCGCAGGGGGTCGGGGACCGAGAGGTCGTCCCACGTGGCGCGCACCCGGCGCAGCTGCGGGTCGACGAAGGAGTGGACCTCCTGCATCTTGCCGGTGCCGGCCTCGCCGACCTCGGCGAGGTCGAGCTCCTCACCGAGGCGCACCACGGTCTTGGTCCAGTCGTCGAGCAGGTCGTGGTAGCGGACGAAGGACCGCGCCGAGCCACGCGTGGCACGCTCGGTGCACAGCATCACGTTGGTCCACCCGGCCAGCCGGCTGATGTCGCCCTGGCGGCCGCCGTAGTAGGCGTTCTTGCTGCCCACGACCTCGGCGGGCGGGCGCAGCATGGTGATGGTGCGCGTCGACGCGCCCGACCGGACCGCGGCGACGCGCCACAGGCCAAGGAACCAGGAGATCCGCGGGTCCTTGATCACCAGCGAGTCGCTGTGCGTGAACTGCTCCTCGAGCCAGGTGGTGAGCTCGGTGCGGTTCAGCTCGCGGGTGCCGGCCCGGCCGGCGTCGAACCAGGCGCTGGGACGGGCGTCCGCGGTGTGGACGTTGACGCGCTTGAGCAGCGTCTCGTGGAAGTCGACCACCCAGCGCGGCTCGCCGAAGCCCTTGGGGTTCGTCGCGTCGGCGACCACCTCGGGCTCGGGGACGTGCATCCCCATGTGCTTGAGGATCCCCGACATCAGGCTGGTGCCGCTGCGCCCGGAGCCGGCCACCAGCACGACCTTGCGCCGGGTGTCCGTCGCCCCGGGGGTCGCCGACATCGCCAGGTCCTCGTCGGTCAGCTTGTCCGAGTCCGCTTCGACCGGAACCTGTTCGAGCATCGACTCGACCTCCATAGACTGCAGTGGTTGTGTTGACGCAGGGGACACACACGGGTGCCGGTGGCTCAGGATAGCCCGAGAGCGCCCTGCGGGCCTCACCCAGCCGCCCACCCCACCTGCCCCCGGCCGGGGCTCCGGCGGACCCACGCGACTGGCTAGCATCAGCGCATGCTCCCGGACGACTCGTCACCCCAGACCTCCGCGGCCGACCCGGGGACGGCGCGCCGTCTGGTCCTGGTCGCCGGCGCCGGCCGCTCGGGCACCAGCACGGTGGCGGGCATCCTCCAGCGCCTCGGACTCGTGGTCCCCACGCCCGAGGTGCTCACCGACGAGACCAATCCCAAGGGCTTCTCGGAGTCCCAGTGGGTCGTCGACTTCCACGACGACCTGCTCATGCACGCCAACGTCCAGGTCTCCGACGCGCGTCCCGACGCGTGGACACGCACCAGCGCCTTCGCGGAGCGACCCGGGGCCACCCGGGTGCTGACCACGTGGCTTGAGCAGCAGTTCTCCCAGGCCGACGAGCTGCTGATCAAGGACCCCCGGTTGTCGTGGTTCCTGCCGCTGTGGACGACGATCGCGCGCCGGGTCGGCGCCGAGCCGTCGTTCATCACGATGCTCCGGCCGCCCGCCGAGATCGTGGGCAGCAAGCGCACCTACTACAACAGCTCGCTCCAGGACGCCCACGGCGTCGCGGCCTGGGTGAACATGCTGCTCAGCACCGAGCGGGCCACCCGTGGCTCGGCCCGGGCGTTCGTCCGCTACCACGACCTCCTCGACGACTGGGAGCCCGTCGTCGAGGGCGTCGGCTCCGCCCTGGCGCTGCCCCGGCTCGCGCAGCTCGGGCCGGAGGGTCGCGCCGCGGTCGCGGGGTTCGTCGACCCGGCCCTGCGCCGGGTCAGCCTGACCTGGGACGACCTCGACCTCCCCGACCGGCTCGCCACCATCGCGCGTACCGCCTGGGAGGCGCTCGACGAGCTGCCCGGCGCCACCGCGGACACCGATGCGGTGAGCGCCCGTCTCGACGAGGTCTACGAGGACTACCGCGCCTACTACCTGGAGTCGGAGATGGTGTCGCGGTCCTCGGTCATCGCGGTCCGCCAGGCCCAGGAGCGCGCCCGCCAGGCAGCCGAGGCCCCGGCCGCTGCGGCCGCTCCGGCCGCTACCGGTCTGCGGGCCGGTGCCGCCCGGGCGGCACGCCGCGTCCCCGCCCCGGTCCGCCGCCTGGTCCCGGCCTCGGCCCGCGCCCGGCTCCGGGCGCGGCTCTCGCCGGGCACGCGGCCCTAGGTCCCGGATGGCGAGCCTGCTGAGTCGGCTGAAGCGGCGTCAGGCCGCCGCTGAAACGCCGTCCGCGCTGTTGAGCGTGGTGGTGCCGGCGTACGACGTCGAGGACTACCTCGCAGACTGCCTCGACAGCATCCTGACCCAGTCGTACGCCGCGCTCGAGGTCGTGGTGGTCGACGACGGCTCCACCGACGGCACCGGCGTCGTCGCCGACGACTTCGCCGCCCGCGACCCGCGGGTCCGGGTCGTCCACCAGGCGAACGCCGGCCTCGGCGCCGCCCGCAACGAGGGCACCCGCCGGAGCACCGGGACCTACCTCGCGTTCGCCGACAGCGACGACCTCGTGAGCCCCGGCGCCTACGAGCTGCTCGTCGGCAGCCTCGATCGCACCGGCTCCGACCTCGCGATCGGCGCGGTCGAGCGCTTCGACGAAGTACGCACCTTCATGACCCCCCTGATGCGCGAGAACCACCGCAGCGCCGCCGCGGCCGCGAGCGTCGAGGAGCTCCCGCTCCTGCTGGCCGACGTGTTCGCCTGGAACAAGGTCTACCGCCGCTCCTTCTGGGACGCGGCGGCCCTCGCCTTCCCCGAGGACGTCCGCTACGAGGACCAGCCGGCGCTGACCCGGGCCCTGGTCGAGGCGCGGGCCTTCGACGTCCTGACCGAGCCGGTCTACCGCTGGCGGGTCCGCTCGGACGGTTCCTCCATCAGCCAGCAGCGGGCGGATCCGCGGGACCTCGCGGACCGGATCCTGACCAAGCGGTGGAGCACCGCGGTCGTCCAGGAGCGGACCTCGGCGGCGACCCGGCGGGTGTGGTTCGCCCGGGTGCTGCCGATCGACATGTGGGAGTACTTCCGCGCGGTGCCGGGCAGCTCGGACGAGTACTGGGCGATGCTCCGGGACGGCGTCGAGGAGTTCTGGGGTCCCGACACCGTCCCCTTCGAGCAGACCGCACTGCCCTGGCGGCAGCGGGTGATGGGCTGGCTGGTCTCGCGCGGCGAGCGGTCGGCGCTCGAGGAGTTCCTCGCGTTCCTCGACCTCCACCCCGACGGGCTCCCCCGCCGGGTGGTCGAGGGCCGCGAGGTCGTCGACCACCCGATCAGCGATCGGCCGGACCTTCCCGACGCCCTGCGGGTCCCCTGAGATCGGCCGATTTCGGATAGTCCCCGCCGTTTGGCACCCCGAGCCGGCTTCCCGGGGGTGCCAAACGGCGGGGACTATCCGGTTTGCTACCGGTACGAGGGGCTCAGATCAGCCCGGCCTGGGTGAGGAACTCGTGGGCGACGTCCGCGGGCTTCTGGCGATCGACGGCGACCTTGGCGTTGAGCTCGGTGAGCTTCTGGGTCGTCAGCGCGGCCATCAGGTCGTTGAGCGGGGCCGCGACGTCGGGGTGGGCGTCGAGGAAGTCCGAGCTCACCGCGGGCACGAGGTTCTGTGCCGGCTGGATCTTCTTGTCGTCGTCGAGCAGCACCAGGCCCTGGGAGTCGAGCGTCCCGTCGGTGGTGCTGGTCTCGCCCAGCTGGGACTCCCCGTTGAGCACCGACTGGTAGGTCTGGTTGCTGGCGTAGCCCAGTGGCAGCACCTTGGTGATGTCGATGCCGTAGACGTCCGACAGGCCACCCTCGCAGTCCGGCCGGCCCTCGCAGTCCGGGGCTGCGGCGAGCACGACGCTCTTGCCCTTGAGGTCCGAGAGCTTGCTGACGCCCTCGGAGTCGGCGTAGTCCTTGGACACGAAGAACGCGTTGGTGTCCGTGGCGGCCGACGGGTGCAGCAGGGTGATGCCCTGCTTGTCGAGCAGGCTCTTGCCGGCCGCGATCGACTTGGCGGCGTCGGTGGTCGTGATCGGCTTGGCGTCGGCGCCGTTCTGGGTGGTGTTGAGGAAGTCGAGGATGCCGCCGACGTACTCCGGCACGACGTCGACGCCCTGCGGGAAGGTCTGCATGTACACGTCCCGGGTGTCGACCAGCTTCACGTCGGTCGTGTAACCCGCGTTGGTGAGGACCTCGTCGTACATCGCCGCGACCAGGGCCGCCTCGGGGAAGTTCTGCCCGGAGATGTGGACCGTGCCCTTGTCGCCCGAGGCGGAGGGCGTGGAGCTGTCGTTGGTCTTGGAGCTGGAGAGGTCGTTCCCCGCGCACGCCGCGGCGAGGAGCAGGGTGCCGGCGGAGAGGACCGCGGCGAGAGTGCGTCGTACCTGCATGGCGTCCAACCTTCTGTGTCCCGCGGCCCCCGCCGCGCGTGTCCGGATGCGAGCGGCGAACCGCTCTCAGCTGCCGACAGGCTCGGCCGCTCCGTCCACCCTACGGGGCCCCGCCGACCTTCCGCGCCGGCGACCGCGCCGGGAGCCCCTCGGCGTGGGGTCCACGACCCGCTGGACGCTCGCCGCGAGGAGCTCGAGCACGAGCGCCACGAGCGCCACGACGACGGCTCCCGCGATGCCCTTGGGGTAGTCGGAGCGGTAGAAGCCGTCGGTGATCACCCGGCCCAGGCCAGGCCCGGCGACGAGCGCGGCGATGGTGGCGGTGGCCCAGACCTGGACCAGTGCGAGCCGGACACCGGACATCACCAGGGGCAGGGCCAGGGGCAGCTCGACCCGGGTGAACTTCTGCAGGCCGGTCATGCCCATCCCGTCGGCGGCCTGCCGCACGTCGGCCGGCACCTCGCGCACCGCCACGTAGGCGTTGGTGATGAGCGGCGGCAGCGCGAAGAGGGTCAGCGCGATCAGGGTGGCGACCCCGGCACGGCCGTAGGGGCCGAACGTCCTCACGCCGGGGTGGTCGGCGGTGACCAGGATCGCCAGCAGCGCGAACGTCGGCACCGCACGGCCGATGTTGGAGATGTTGATGGCCAGGAACCCGCCCTTGCCGAGGTGGCCGAGCCACAGGGCGACCGGCAGCCCCACCACCATCGCGGCGGCGAGGGCGGTGACGCTGATCAGCAGCTGCTGGACGAGCAGCTCGAGCATGCCGCCGCTGCCCTGCCAGTTGGCCGGGTCGGTGAGGTAGGTCCACGTGTCGGCGAAGACGTTCATGCCCGGACCCCCCGGGTCCAGGGGGTCAGCAGCCACTGGACCACGACGACGAGCGCGTCGAGGAGCACCGCCAGGACCACGCACAGCACCGAGGCGGTGAACAGCTCGGCGCGGAAGTCGGTCGTCACGCCGTCCTTGATCAAGTTGCCCAGCCCGCCGTACGCCACCAGCGAGCCCACCGTGGTGAGCGCGACGGTCGACACGGTCGCCACCCGGAGCCCGGCCATGATCACCGGCAGGGCCAGCGGCAGCTCGACGCGGAACAGCAGCCGGCCGGCGCCGTACCCCAGCCCGGTGGCGGACTCGACCACCTCGTCGGGCACCGAGCGGAAGCCCTCCAGCATGCTGCGCACCAGCACGGTCAGGGCGTAGAGCGCCAGCCCGATGATCACCGTCGCGGCGGTCAGCCCGGTGAAGGGCACCAGCAGCGGGAGCAGCGCGAGCGAGGGGATCGTGTAGATCCCGGTGCTCACCCCGAGGATCGATGACTCCAGGCGCGGCAGCCGCCGGGCGAGCAGCGAGAGCGGGAAGGCGATGGCGACCCCCAGGAGCACCGCCGCGATGGTGATGGTGAGGTGCTGGGTGGTGGCGTCGACGATCTCGCTGCGGTAGTCGTGGAGGTACTGCGTGCAGAACCACTCGTTCGTCAGCCTGCTGTAGCAGCTCGGCTGCCCGGCGGCCGTCGCCTGCGCGAGTAGGGTCACCGCATGGACGTTACCGGCTCCCGGGACAGCAGGGCTGACACCACGGCCCCTGACCTGCACGGTCCCGAGCCGATGATCCGGCTGGCCGGGGTCGGGAAGACCTACGCCGACGGGACCGTCGCGGTCCGCGAGCTCGACCTCGTGATCGGGCGCGGCGAGCTGGTCTGCCTGGTCGGCCCGTCCGGCTGCGGCAAGTCGACGACCCTGAAGATGATCAACCGGCTCATCGAGCCGACCACGGGCACGATCGAGATCGACGGCGTGGACGTCACGGGGCAGGACCCGGTCCGGCTGCGGCGCGGGATCGGCTACGTCATCCAGCAGGTGGGGCTCTTCCCGCACCAGAAGATCGTGACCAACGTGATGACCGTGCCGCTGCTGTACGGCGAGTCCCGGGCCCGGGCGCGCGCCCGGGCCGAGGAGCTGATGGAGCTCGTCGGCCTCGACCCCGCGACGTACGCCGACCGCTACCCGCACCAGCTCTCGGGCGGTGAGCAGCAGCGGGTCGGCGTGGCCCGCGCGCTGGCCGCGGACCCGCCGGTCCTGCTGATGGACGAGCCCTTCGGGGCGGTCGACCCGGTCGTGCGGGGCCACCTGCAGGCGGAGTTCCTGCGGCTGCAGCGCGAGCTCGGCAAGACCGTGGTGCTGGTGACCCACGACATCGACGAGGCGGTCCGGATGGGCGACCGGGTGGCGATCTTCGCCCGGGGTGGCCGGCTGGCGCAGTACGCCACCCCCGCCGATCTGCTGGGCCGGCCCGCCGACGACTTCGTGGCCGACTTCGTGGGCTCGACCCGGGGCCTGCGCCGGCTCGCGGTGACGCCGATCGACCGGGCCCACCTCGAGCCCCTCGACGGGGTCCGCACCGGCGACCTCGGCGCCGCGATCGACGTCGACTCGACGCTCGAGCACGCGCTCGCCGTGCTGATGAGCGAGGACAAGGCGATGGTGGCGGTCAAGCAAGGAGCCCAGTTCGTGGGCGTGCTGACCCCCAACGGCATCCACCGCGCCCTGCGTGCCTCGCTGGCCGAGTAGACAGACCGAGCGGGCCTGCCGGGCAGACACACCCGGGCAGGCGGCGGGTCAGTCCTGCTCGGGGTCCACCGGTACGTCGCGGTGCCACGACTCGGTGACGTACTTGGTCGTCCAGCCCATCGACGTGTAGAGGCCCGCCGCACCCGTGGGTGAGTCCGCGTCGACCTCGAGGCCCACGCGGTCGCGCCCGCGGGAGGCCGCGTCGGCGATGATCGTGCGGAGCAGGCCCTTGGCGACGCCTCGTCCGCGGGCGGCCTCGAGCACGCCGAGGTAGGCGACGTAGGACCCGTCGGGACCCGACGAGCTGTCGCTGACCGTGCCGACCAGGGCGCCGACCGGCTGGGGGGTCTCGCCCTCGGTGAGCTCGGCGAGCCACCAGTGGTCCCACCGGTGGCCCGGGTCCTCGCGGAGCCGGAAGAGGAACTCCTCGAAGGTCTCCTCGTAGGAGTTGAAGTGGTCCACGAACGCCCCCTCGAGGACCTCGTGCACCTCACGCAGGTCGGACTCGTCGGGCATCCCGGTGCCGGTGCGCCGGACCAGCCGGAAGACGACCCCGTCCTTCTCCCAGTGGTCGGGAGAGCCGGTCAGCGAGGCCTCGTCGGGCGTGACCGGTCGGTTCATCTGCCACCAGGTCCGGACCCGCTCGAAGCCGGAGCCCTCCAGCCAGTCGTGCTGACGCTCGTCGTCGGCGAAGGCGCCGGTGTCGATCTGCTGGACCTCCAGCCCGCGTGCGGCCCCGACGGCACGGGCCTGGCCGACGGCCCACTCCACGAGCAGGGCCGAGCACCGGTTGGCGATGTTCTCGGGCAGGTCGCGCTCGACGATGTGCACGAAGAGCATCCGGCCCTCGGCGCGGTCGTGGACGCTGCCCCAGGCACGGATCTCCCCCGCCTCGTCACGCACGACCACGTTCTCCCGGGTGCGCAGGCCGTGCTCGGAGACCTCCACGAGCACGTCGTCGACGCCCGAGCCCGCCCAGCCGCGTCCGTGCCGCTCGTGGGCGCGCAGCAGGTGGGTGAGACGGGCGACCTCGAAACGATCCGTCGGGTCGGGGGTGCCGACCTCCCACCCCTTCGGCAGGCCCGGCTCGTTGCCGAGCTCGGAGCGGATGACGATGTCGGGGTCGCTCTCGAAACGGGAGTCCTCGGGGATCACGAGGCTCGATTCTGCCGTAGCCCCCACACATGCGTGGACCCGCCCGCTGAATGCGGGCGGGTCCAGGGCGTACGACGCGGCGTACGACGAGGTGTCGCGGGCGCTCCGTCAGGCGTGACGGCGGGCGGGCGCGGTCTGCCAGGCGAGCAGCTCGGCGCGCAGCACGTCGAGCTCCTGCTCGAGCTCGGCCACGCGGACGATCGCCTCGGCGGCGCGCTGCTCGGCGGACTCGAGGCGCTCGTTGGTCTCGAGCCCCTCGCGCTCGGCGACGTCGGCCCGGCGGGCCTCGGAGCTCATCTTGCGGGTCGCCTCGGCGGCGCGCTTCTGGGCCGAGGTCAGTGCTTCCTCGAGCTCGTGGATCGCGGTCTCGTGGGCCGCGATGCGCGACTGCATCGTCTCGGCGTACGCCGCGTGCTCGGCCGTGCGGGCCACGGTGAGGTCGCGGTAGGCCTGGGCCTGCTCGGCCCGGTCGCGGGCCGCCTCGCGACGGCTCTCCATCAGCTCGGAGTGGGTGATGCGGGTCGCCGCGGCGCCCAGCACCACTCCGACCAGGGCGGCGAGCACGAGCGTGGTCCACGACCCGCTGAGGACGCCGCCGAGGACGAGCAGCGCCGAGATCACGAGGAGCGCGACAGCGATGGTGAGCCGGACGCTCCGCTGCCGACGACGAGCCTTGGGGGCCCGACTGGAGGAGGCCGGATTCGACGGGGAAGGCATGAAAGCAGGTTATGTCGTGTCGTCGTCGGAACGGACGCGACACGCTCGCTCCAGGAGCACCGCTGTGATGGTGATCGCCACACCGGCGACCGCGGCGGCCAGCGAGCGCCAGGCCCGCTGGTCGGCCAGCTCAGCTCCCACGCCCAGCCAGGAGACGGCGTACCCGGCGTAGCCGCCGGCGACGAGGGCCCCGACGTAGGCACAGGACCGGGCGAGCAGCAGCCTGTTCACCGCCCGGCGCGGCTCGAGGCGTTCGTGGCGCACCTGCACCGTCCGCCAGGTCACCCAGGCCGTGGCGCCGACGATCGCGGCGCCCAGGAAGAGGGCGAGCGGCTGGGTCCAGGTGACGACCGGGGCGCTGCCGCGGGTGCGCTCGGTGATCGGGTGGATCAGCCAGCCGCCGACGAGGCCGACCACGACGAACGCCGTGAGGGCGCCCGCGGACGTCGGTCGCAGGTGCCCGCCCGACGGCTCCTCGCCGGACGGGTCGGACGTCACTGGATCTCGAGCGTGAGGTCGTCCCGCCGTGAGATCCCGCTGCGGTCGGCCTTCTCGAGGAGCTCGGCGATCGGGCCCAGGTCGGGGAACTCGGCCTCCGGCTCGAGGTCGTGCCAGGGCTGCAGCACGAACGCGCGCTGCGCGGCGCGCGGGTGCGGCAGCCGGAGGAAGTCGTCGTCGTTGCGGCGGTCACCGACCACGATCAGGTCGACGTCGAGGGTGCGGGGAGCGTTCTTGACCTCGGTCCGCTCGCGCTCGAAGGCGTCCTCGATGGCCAGGGCGCGGTCCATCAGGCGGGTCGCCGCCAGCGTGGTGTCGATGAGGACCACGGCGTTGAGGTAGGTCTTGGCGTCGTCGGGGCTCTCGACCGGCTCGGTCTCGTAGACCGGCGAGACCCCGGTGACCCACACGTCGGGGGTGTCCGCGATCGCGTTGACGGCACCCTGGAGGCTGGCCATCCGCTCCCCGAGGTTGGACCCCAGCGCCAGCACCGCCCGACGGATCGGACGCATCTCGCCGGTCAGCGTGTCGGCGTCGATGATGTTCGGGTTGGGGGTCTCAGTCACTTCGTGGCCTCACGTGTTCGGCTGATCGTCAGGGCGACATCCGCAAACGTCGCCTCGATGGGGGCATCCGGCTTGTGGACCGTGACCCGAGCCCATTCAACACGGCCGTCCAAGAGACAGACGTCCGCGATGCGCTCGGCGAGGGTCTCGATCAGGTCGACCGGATCTTTCTCGACGGCGGCCTTCACCGCGGCCACGAGACTTCCGTAGTCGACGGTGTCGCGCAAGTCGTCCGACGCCGCTGCGGGCGCCGTGTCGAGGCCCAGCACGAGGTCGACGACGAAGGTCTGGCCCTGTCTGCGCTCGAAGTCGAAGACGCCGTGGTGGCCGAAGCACTCGATGCCGAGCACGGCGAGCTCGTCGGTCATGCAAGCTCCTTGGGGGTCGGGGTGTGGTGGTCCTCGGCGGCGAGACGCTCCACGACCGCGAGGGCGTCACGGCTGGCGCGGACGTCGTGCACGCGGATCCCCCACACGTTCTTCTGGGCGAGGTGGACCGAGACCGCCGTGTTGGCATCCTCACGCCGGTCGACCGGACGCGGGGCCCCGTCGGGGCCGGGCAGGAGGGAGCCGAGGAAGGACTTCCGGCTCGCCCCGACGAGCACGGGGTGGCCGAGCGCCTGCACCGCGTCGAGGCCGGCGAGCAGCTGCCAGTTGTGCTCGGCCCGCTTGGCGAAGCCCAGGCCGGGGTCGAGGACGATCCGGTCCGGGGCTATCCCGGCCGCGAGCATGGCCTCGACCCGGTCCGACAGCTCCGCGCAGACCGTCGCGACCACGCCGTCGTCGTACGTCGCGAAGTCGCGCATGTGGTCGCTGTGCGCCCTCCAGTGCATGGCGACGTACGGCGCCCCGGCGGCCGCCACGACCTCCAGCATGCGCGGGTCGGCCAGGCCACCGGAGACGTCGTTGACCATCGTGGCCCCGGCCGCCAGCGACGCCTCGGCCACGTCGGCGCGCATCGTGTCGACCGAGACCACCGCGCCGTCGGCCGCGAGCGAGCGGATGACGGGCACGACCCGGCCGAGCTCCTCCTCGACCAGCGGGCGGGTGGCGCCGGGACGCGTGGACTCACCCCCGATGTCGAGGATGTCGGCCCCGTCGGCCAGCAGGTCGTGTGCATGGGCGATCGCGGCCCCGGGCTCGGCCCAGCGCCCGCCGTCGGAGAACGAGTCGGGGGTGACGTTGACGACCCCCATGAGCCGGGGCCGACCGAGCGGCGCGAGGAGCGGGACCGGGTCCGGCATCAGTGGCCGCGGTGGATCAGCGCCATCGCCTCGGAGCGGGTGGCGGCCCGGTGCATCATGCCGCGCACGGCGGAGGTGATCGTGCGTGCGCCGGCCTTGCGGACGCCGCGCATGGTCATGCAGAGGTGCTCGGCCTCGATCACGACGATGACGCCCCTGGCTTCGAGGATCTCCATCAGCGCGTCGGCCACCTGGGTGGTCAGCCGCTCCTGCACCTGGGGCCGCTTGGCGTAGACGTCGACGAGCCGAGCCAGCTTCGACAGCCCGGTGATCTTGCCGCTCTCGGCCGGGATGTAGCCCACGTGGGCAACCCCGGTGAACGGCACCAGGTGGTGCTCGCACATCGACCACAGCTCGATGTCGCGGACCAGGACCATCTCGTCGTGCCCGAGGTCGAAGGTGGTCGTGAGGACCTCCTCCGGGGTCTGGCGCAGGCCCACGGTCAGCTCGGCGTACGCACGCGCGACCCGCTCCGGCGTCTCGCGCAGGCCCTCGCGGTCGGGGTCCTCCCCGATCGCGATGAGCAGCTCACGAACGGCGGCCGCGGCGCGGTCGTGGTCGAAGGCCGGGACCTGCTCGGGCGTCCGGGGCGCGACGCCGATCGGGTCGGTCATCGAGAGGGCAGGTCCGAGCCGGAGTGGCCACCGGTGGCGCCGGGGTCGCCGTGCACGTCGCCGCCGGAGCCGGGGGGCGTGATGATGGCGCCGGCCTCGCCGCCGGTGATCGACCCGTTCACGGCGGCCCGGTCGCGGATCTCCTGGGGGACCTCGACGGGCGGCAGGGCGGACGGGTTGCGGTCGGGCGACCCGGTCCAGGCCGGCCGCGCGGGACGCAGACGCAGCGGCGCGAAGACCTCCGCGACCTCGGCCTTGTCCAGCGTCTCCTTGTCGAGGAGCTCGAGGACGAGGCGGTCGAGCACGTCGCGGTTCTCCTCCAGGATGTCGAACGCCTCCTGGTGGGCGGTGGCGAGGAGCTTCTTGGTCTCCTCGTCGACCTTGGCGGCGACGTCCTCGGAGTAGTTGCGCTGGTGGCCCAGGTCGCGGCCCAGGAACGGCTCGGAGTTGGACTCGCCGAGCTTGATCGCACCGAGGCGCTCGGTCATGCCGTACTGCGTGACCATGGCGCGCGCGAGGTTGGTGGCCTTCTCGATGTCGTTGCCGGCGCCGGTGGTCGGGTCGTGGAAGACCATCTCCTCGGCCGCCCGGCCGCCGAGCATGTAGGCGAGCTTGTCGAGCATCTCCGAGCGGGTCTGGGAGTACTTGTCCTCGTCGGGCAGCACCATCGTGTAGCCCAGCGCCCGGCCGCGCGGCAGGATCGTGATCTTGTGGACCGGGTCGGTGCCCGGCAGTGCCGCCGCCACCAGGGCGTGGCCGCCCTCGTGGTAGGCGGTGATCAGCTTCTCCTTCTCGCTCATCAGCCGCGAGCTGCGCTGCGGGCCGGCGATGACGCGGTCGATCGCCTCGTCGAGGGCGCGGTTGCCGATCAGCTTCTGGTTCTGCCGCGCGGTGAGCAGCGCCGCCTCGTTGAGGACGTTGGCCAGGTCGGCACCGGTGAAGCCGGGGGTACGCCGGGCGATGGACATCAGGTCGATGTCGGGCGCCATCGGCTTCCCGCGCGAGTGGACCTTGAGGATCATGTGGCGGCCGGCCAGGTCGGGGGCGTCGACGCCGATCTGGCGGTCGAAGCGACCCGGGCGCAGCAGCGCGGGGTCGAGCACGTCGGGGCGGTTGGTGGCGGCTATCAGGATCACGCCACCACGCACGTCGAAGCCGTCCATCTCGACCAGCAGCTGGTTGAGGGTCTGCTCGCGCTCGTCGTGGCCGCCGCCCATGCCGGCGCCGCGGTGGCGACCGACGGCGTCGATCTCGTCGATGAAGACGATCGCGGGGGCGTTCTCCTTGGCCTGCTCGAACAGGTCGCGGACGCGCGAGGCGCCGACGCCGACGAACATCTCGACGAAGTCGGAGCCGGAGATCGAGTAGAACGGGACGCCGGCCTCACCGGCGACCGCCCGGGCGAGCAGCGTCTTGCCGGTGCCGGGCGGGCCGTAGAGCAGCACGCCCTTGGGGATCTTCGCGCCGACGGCCTGGAACTTCGCGGGCTCCTGGAGGAACTCCTTGATCTCGCCGAGCTCCTCGATGGCCTCGTCGCAGCCGGCGACGTCGGTGAACGTCGTCTTCGGCATGTCCTTGGAGATCAGCTTCGCCTTGGACTTCCCGAACTGCATCACGCCGCGGCCGCCGCCGCCCTGCATGTTGTTCAGCAGCCACAGGAACACCAGGAAGATCACGACGAACGGCAGCACCGAGAACAGGAAGGACCCGATCAGGCTGGGCTTGGCGATCTTCGAGTTCGACGACTCGATGGTGCCCTTGGAGACCTGCTGGTTGACCTCCTTGATGATGCCGTTCTGCTGGCCCGCGACCCAGTACGCCGTGACCTTGTCGCCCTCGGAGCGCACGCCGCTGTCCAGGGTGGCCTGGATCTGCTGGTCACCACCGACGAAGGTGATGTCCTTGACCTGGCCCTTGGTGATGTACGACTCGAGACTCGAGGTGCTGATCTCGTCGTACCCGCCGTTGGGGCTGAGGTACTGCAGGGCGAGGAGGACGCCGACCACGGCGACGACGATCCACAGCCACGGACCCTTGACTATGCGCTTCACAGGCTTCTCTCGACACGGCTCTGCCGTCCGACCGGACTCATGGGCGGACGATCAACTGAACTGACGACGGTACACAACCTCGTCAACGCTCATTCTCGCAGGCAAGTGCCCGAGACGGGGAACCGATCGGGGAACCGCTCAGGAGTAGACGTGCGGAGCGAGGGTGCCGATGTCGCGCAGGTTGCGGTAGCGCTCGCGGTAGTCGAGGCCGTAGCCGACGACGAACTCGTTGGGGATGTCCCAACCGATGTACTTCACCTCGACCGGCATCTGCAGGGCCTCGGGCTTGCGCAGGAGGGTGCAGATCTCGACGCTGGCGGGGTTGCGCGAGCTCAGGTTGGACGTCAGCCACGACAGGGTGAGCCCGGTGTCGATGATCTCGTCGACGATGACGACGTGGCGCCCGGAGATGTCGGTGTCGAGGTCCTTGAGGATGCGGACCACGCCGCTGGACTTGGTGCCGGACCCGTAGGAGGAGACCGCCATCCAGTCCATCTCCAGGTGGCGGCCGAAGCTCCGGGCCAGGTCGGCCATCACCATCACCGCGCCGCGCAGGATGCCGACGATGAGGAGGTCCTGGCCCTCGTAGTCGGTCTCGATCTCGCGGGCCAGCTCGCCGAGACGCTCCTGGATCTGGGCCTCGGTGAACAGCACGTTGACGAGGTCGGTCTCGACGTGGGATGCGTCCATGGAGGGAAGCCTAGGGGCAGCCCGTGCGACAGGCGTTGCCCGGCCCGGGTTCAGCCCGCCTGCACGACCTTGAACGTCGTCACGTTGTCGCCGTCCATGAACTCGGAGCCGGGAGGGCTGTCGTACCTGGCACGTGCCGAGTACTTGCCGGCGACGGGCAGCCGAGGCAGCCGGAACGTGACCTTGCTGCTGTCGTGCAGGCGCATCGTGCGGATCCAGCGCACGTGCCCGTTCACGCGCGTGACACGCAAGGTGACCGTGCCGCTGCTCGGATTCGAGTTTCCCGCCCCCCGGACCCGGATCCGGACCTTGGCACGATCCTGCGTCGTCACCCGCTCAGGCACGTGGATCTGGACGTTCACGGGAGGGGGGCTGCACCGGCAGTAGTAGCAGGAGATCGAGAACGTCGGCGTGGCAGCGACCCCGTCGGCGTGACCCGCCAGGTGGGCGGTCACGACAGCGCTGAGGTCCTGGTTGCAGTCCTCCCAGGTCGAGGCGTACGACGGACCGGTCGCGCCGGCGATCGGGGCGCTCCCGCGCATCCACTGGTAGGTGAAGATGAGCCCGTCGGCATCCCAGGTGCCGTCACTGACCTGCACCGTCCCACCCACGATGAACGCTCCCGACACGGCGGGCGCCTCGAGGTTCTGCGGTGCAGTCCCCAGGACCGTCGCCGGCTCCGACGTCGCGGTGCCGGCCTCGGCGCCGGGCCGGGAGGCCGTGACCTCGAGGGTCAGCCGTCGCCCTTCGTCGGCAGCGACCGGGGTGTACTGCTCCCCGGTCGCGACCGGCTGGTCGTCGACGAACCACGTGTAGGAGTAGGTGACGTCAGCCGGGTCCCACGTCCCCGGGTCGGCGGTGACCGTCTCCCCGACCGCAACCGTGCCCACGATGCTCGGCGCCGCGGTGTTGACCGGCGGCCCGTCCGCCGCCGTCGCCGTCGAGATCCCACCCAGGACGGATACCGTCCCCAGCAGGACCGCCATCAGGACACAGCGAACCCGGTGCATCGTTCCCCCCATCGCACCTCGACGTCCCTCGCCCATGGTTGCGGGACGCAACTTACTCCCGATGGTGGGCCCACCGGCACCCGCCCGCTGGGTTTTGCCCGAACCGGGCTCATTCGGCCCGCGTGACCTTCAGCACCGTCACGTTGTCGCCGTCCATGTACCTCGACCTGGCAGTCCGGTCGTACCTGGCGGCCACACGGTACTTGCCCGCGGACAGCCGCGGCAGCCGGAAGTTGACGGCACTGCTGTCGTGCAGGCGAACCATGTGCGTCCATCGGCCGCCCCGGACGTGCCGGTTTCGGTGCGAGACGCTCAGGGTGACCCTGCCGCTGTCCGGGTTCCCGTTCCCCGCGCCAGCGATCCGGACCCTGATCGTCGCCCGGTCGCGCGTCGTCACGTGCTGCGGGACGTGGATCTGGACTGACACCGGCACGCAGCATTCAACGATCACGCACGAGGTCCGGTAGGCATCAGATGTCACGACTCCGGAGGCATGCCCCGCCTCATGGGCGGTGACGACCGCGACGAGCTCTTGACACCAGTCCGACCTCGTCAGCGAGTACGACGGGCCCGTCGCGCCCGCGATCGGCTCGTCGCCGCGCATCCACTGGTAGGTGAACGCGAGCCCGTCGGTGTCCCACGTGCCGTCGGTGACCTGCACGACTCCGCCCGGGAGGCTGTCGCCCGCCACAACAGGGGTCTCGAGGTTCTGCGGCGCATCACCTTCCAGCACCGTCACCGGCTCCGACGTCGCCGAGCCAGGCGCGGCATCCGGCCGCGAGGCGGTGACCTCGAGGCTCAGCGCATGACCCTCGTCCTCGGCGACCGGGGTGTACTGCTCGCCGCTGCCGACTTCCTGGTCGTCGACGAGCCAGGTGTAGGAGTAGGTGACGTCAGCCGGGTCCCACGTCCCGTGGTCGGCCGTGACCGTCTCCCCCACCGCGACCACCCCCGTGATCCCGGGGCGGGCCGTGTTGGTCGGCGGGGCGTCGAGAGCGTTCGCCGTCGTGGCCCCCAGCGTCAGGACGGACACCGTCCCGAGCACGAACGCCATCAGGACACAGCGAACCCGGTGCATCGTTCCCCCAAACGCCCCACGGGCCCCTCGCGCCATGGTTGCGGGGTGCAACCTACTCCTGTGGGCGCCGGGAGAACACCAGCTCACCGGCAGTACGCCGGCCGCGCAGGTGGCCGGGCAGGTCGATCCACTTCTGGCCGTGCCAGTCGGTGAGGAGGGCGTCCAGGGCCAGCACGTGGTCGTGAAACAGCTCCGAGGCGGGGGAACCGGCCGCCAGCGCCGCCAGCCGGAGGACCCGACGGCGCACCGGCGCGGGCAGCTGCGCGGTCCCGTCGGCCGGGAGCGAGCCGGCGTCGGTGCGCAGCCGCGCCCAGTCGGCCTCGGCCAGGTCGTCGAGGAGGTCCACGTCGTCGCGGACCTGGTCGGCCGTGCGCGCGAGCGCCACCGCGACGCCGGGACCCAGCTCCCGCTCGAGCATCGGCAGCACGGTCTCGCGCACCCGAACCCGGGTGAACCCGTGGTCGTGGTTGTGGGGGTCGTCCCAGAACTCGATGCCCTCGACCTGGCAGGCGGTGACCGTGTCGTCGCGGGTCACGTCGAGCAGCGGTCGGCGGTAGCGGTTGAAGGAACGGCGCATGCCGGCCAGCGCCCGGCCGCCGGATCCCCGGGTCAGGCCGAGCAGGACGGTCTCGGCCTGGTCGTCGCGGGTGTGGCCGAGCAGGACGGTGACCGCCTGCGTGTGCTCGGCGACCTGCTCGAGCACGGCGTACCTCGCCCGCCTTGCCGCGGCCTCCGTCCCCAGGCCGCCGCCCTCCACGTGCACCCGGGCCGTGAGCGTCTCGTCCGCACCGAGGGCCGCCATCTGGGCCACCACGTGCTCGGCCCGGGCGGCGGAGCCGGCTTGAAGTCCGTGGTCGACGGTGGCGCCCACCACCCGCAACGAGGCCGGCCTCGCCTCGAAGACCGTGGCGGCGAGCAGTGCCAGCGAGTCGGCCCCGCCGGAGCAGGCCACCACCACGGTGCTGCCCGGCTCGAGGTCCACGAGGGACCGGCGTACGCCGCGGCGCACCGCCGCCACGGCGGGGTGCAGGCTCACAGCACCCGGGAGACCCAGGCCGCGGGCTCGCCGATCTCGGCCTTGGTGGGGAGGTTCTCGGGGCGTTCCCACACCGCGTTGAACTCGTGCATGCCGACCTTGGCGACCACGCCGCGGACGAACGCCGCCCCGTCGCGGTACTGCGCCATCTTGGCGTCGAGCCCGAGCAGCCGGCGCAGCACGCGGTCCAGCGGACCCACGCCCTTGCGACGGCGGTCGAAGCTGCGCCGGATCTCGGCGACGGTCGGGATCACGTTGGGCCCCACGCCGTCCATGACGACGTCGGCGTGCCCCTCGAGCAGCGACATCACGCCGGTGACGCGCTCGATGATCTCCTTCTGCTCGGGCGTCCCGATGGCGTCGATCAGGCTGGTGCCCCCGCCGCCCCGGAGGGCCTCCGCCACCCGCTTGAGGCCGTCGTCGAGGAGCCGGCTCGGCTCGAGCGTCTCGGCGATGCGCTGCATCTCGCCGAAGAGGTGGTCGCGCATCCAGGGCACGGCCGTGAACTGCACCCGGTGGGTCTCCTCGTGCAGGCAGACCCACAGGCGGAAGTCCCGGGGCAGCGCGTCCAGCTCGCGCTCGACGTGCACGATGTTGGGGGCCACCAGCAGCAGCCGGCCGGTGGACCCGAAGAACGGGTCGAACTGTCCGAGCACCTTGCCGGCCAGGAAGCCGAGCAGGCCGCCGACCTCGGCGCCGGTGACCTTGGAGCCGACGGAGAGGGCGACCCCGCTCGGCTGCCCCTTCTTCGCGGCGAGCTGCTCGATGACCGGCCCGAGGATCGTCGCGAAGCTGTCGGCATTGGCCTGGATCCACCCCGGACGGTCGACGACCACGACGGGTGCGGTCCGCTCCTCGGCCACCAGACCGGTGAACTCCCGGACCAGACCGGTGGACCGGTTGGCACCGGCGCGCAGCTCGGCGACGGCGGCCGCGGCCTCGTCAGCAGTGACCCGGGGTCCGTCGCCGGCCACACGGGAGCCGAGGGACACCGCGAGGTCCCAGTCGACCATGGCCTGAGCCGGGTTGTTCGTCATGGCTCGACCGTACCCATGCCGAGCAATCGGCGGGGACTGCCTCACGAGCCCGGAGGCGGGCTCAGCCGCCGCAGCGGCAGGCTCCCAGGTCCGCGGCGAGCCGGTCGAGCGCCGCCCGGGCGGCCAGGGTGTCGGGCACCTTGATCCGGTCGGCCATCAGCACGAAGGTCATCGGGTCGCCGGTGACGTCGGTGGCGATGCCGGCGAGCGCGCTCACCCCGGTCAGGGTCCCGGTCTTGGCGCGCACCCGGCCACGACCCTGCGGGGCGGCCTCGGCGAACCGGTCCTCGAGAGAGCCGGTGAACCCGGCGACGGGCAGGCCGGTGACCACCGGACGCAGCTCGGGGTGGTCGTCGGAGGCCGCGAGGGCCAGCACCGAGGCCAGCGTGTCGGGGTCGAGCCGGTCCTCGCGGGAGAGGCCGCTGCCGTCGTGGACCACGGCACCGTCCAGCGGGATGCCCAGGCCGCCGAGCACCCGGGTCACGCCACGGGCGCCGTCGACGAACGAGCCCTGGCCACCGGTCGCGATCCCGACCTGGTGCGAGAGGATCTCGGCCCCCTCGTTGTCGCTCACGAGGAGGATCTGCTCGACGATCTGCGAAAGCGGTGGGCTCTCGACGCTCGCCACCGGCGCGGCGTGCGCGGTCGCACGCTGCGGACGGGGCGCACCGACGACCGTGATGCCGGCCCGGCGCAGGGCGTCGGCGAAGGTCGTCGCCGCGACTGCCGGCGGGTCGGCGACCCGGCCGATCCCGCTGGTGGGGCGCCCCTCGTCGACCCACAGCGAGGTGATGGGCGCGACCACGCCGTCGGGCAGGTAGTCGTCCGGCCAGTGCGGGTCGACCCGGGGGCCCGTGAAGAGCGTCGCGTCGTAGCCGAGGTGGACCCGGCGGATCCCCTGCTTCCGCAGCGAGGCGGCCGTCTCCCGGGCGAGGGTCACCACGTCCGCGCGGTGCGGGTAGGTGGACGGGCTCACGGGGCGGCTCGCCAGGAACGGGTCGCCGCCGCCGACCAGCACGATCCGCCCGTGGCCCTCGCGGACCACGCGCGTCGAGAACGTGTGCTCGGGCCCGAGCGTCTCCAGCGCCGCGGTCGTGGTCAGCAGCTTCATGGTGGAGGCCGGCATCGCGACCCCGCTGCCGTGCGCGTAGACGGGCTCGGCACCGTCCAGCGTCGAGACCGCGACCAGGACGTGCCGGCCCAGGTGCCGGTCCTTCAGCGCGCCGGCCAGAGCGCGGCGTACCGCCGCCTTGTCCAGCGGCGCGGCGTCGTCGACCGCCCCGGCCACCGCCGCCGGTGACGCAGGGGGGCGGAGGGTCAGGCCCGAGGGCGGGGCCACCGCCGCCGGGTTGTGCACCGGATCGGGCGCTTGCGTGCCGAACCAGCGGGGCCCGAGCTCGAAGCGGTACGCCGCCGCGGCCGAGGCCAGCAGCACGAGCACCAGCAGGATCGGGAACCAGCGCATCGTCCGGCCGCCGGACCGTCGAGCGTGGCGTGTGTCACGTCCGACCACCGAATGCTCCTTCCCGAGTGCGCGTTTGCGCACATTGTGCGGGAGACTGTGCACCGGCCCGACCCAGGGGCCCACACCGACACCCGGTCCGACGGGGACCGATGATGACGAATCGCGGAGGATGACGTGCTGGAGTTCGACGTACTCGTGGAGATCCCCAAGGGCTCGCGCAACAAGTACGAGGTCGACCACGAGACCGGTCGCATCCGCCTCGACCGCATGCTCTTCACCTCCACGGCCTACCCCGAGGACTACGGCTACATCGAGGACACCCTCGGCCAGGACGGTGACCCGCTCGACGCGCTGGTCATCCTCCAGGCGCCGACCTTCCCCGGCTGCCTGATCAAGTGCCGCGCGATCGGCATGTTCCGGATGACCGACGAGGCCGGCGGCGACGACAAGGTCCTGTGCGTCCCCACGCACGACCCGCGCCTCGAGCACCTGCGCGACATCAACCACGTCTCCAAGTTCGACCGCCTCGAGATCCAGCACTTCTTCGAGGTCTACAAGGACCTCGAGCCCGGCAAGTCCGTCGAGGGCGCCGAGTGGGTCGGCCGCCACGAGGCCGAGGCCGAGGTCCAGGCGTCGTTCGAGCGCGCCAAGGCGGCGGGCCACCAGCACTGAGGGGTCATCCCCGACCTCGACGATCCCCCCGTGGCTGCGGGGGGATCGTCGTCATTTGAGGGGTGGGTCGCGGGGGGCTCAGCCGAGCAGGTCGGGCGAGCGCAGCATCTCCGGCGGGACGTCGAAGGCGTCCACGAAGTCGCCGGCGAGCGGACGGATCTTGCGGCACAGGCTGCCGACCTCACGGCTGATCGACTTCGAGCGCACCACCGTCAGCCGACCGTGCTCCATGAACCAGGCCCGGTCGGCCTCGATCGTGGAGAGCGCGTGCAGGTCGCACAGCAGGTTCATCGCCACCTTGAGGTCACCCTCGGGCAGCGCCGCGACCTTCGCGACGAACGCCTCGAGAACCAGGCGCTCGACGTGCGCCCGGGCGGCCGCGATGACGTGGTCCTGCACCCGCGAGAAGACCACCCCGGGGTTCATCCCCTGGTCGATCCCGCGCTTCAGCCGGCGGGCGACCCCGGCCAGCATGTGCTCCTCGCGGAAGCGCAGCATCGTCAGCTGGTAGTCCGGGTCGAGCAGCCCGGCCTCCTGGTCCCACTCGTCGCCACCCGGGAGGACGTCCCTGATCCGCTCGAGCAGCTTGTGGACGTTGGTCTTCTCGATGACCGTGTCGACGGCCATCCCCGCGACGAAGCGCACCATGCCGAACTGGTCGAGGTCCTCGAAGTCGCTGGAGTAGTCGGTCAGCAGCCCCTTGGCGACGAGCTGCAGCAGCACGTGGTTGTCACCCTCGAAGGTCGTGAACACGTCGGTGTCGGCCTTGAGCGCGGCGAACCGGTTGACCGCCAGGTAGCCCGCCCCGCCGCACGCCTCCCGGCACTCCTGGATCGTGCGGGTGCCGTGCCAGGTCCCGAGCGCCTTGGTCCCGGCGGCGCGTGACTCCAGCTCCCGCCGCGCCTGCTCCTGCTCGTCGTCTCCCGTGGGGTCGGTGGAGAACACGTCGTGGAGCTGGGAGGCGACGACCTCCTGGGCGAAGTGCAGGGCGTAGGTGCGTGCGAGCAGGGGCAGCAACCTGCGCTGGTGCATGCCGTAGTCGAGGAGCAGCTCCTCGTGCTCCTCGGAGCTGGCCTCGAACTGGCGGCGCCGCAGGGCGTACTTCACCGCGATCGCCAGCGCGACCTTGGCGGCGTTGATCCCGGCGCCGCCGACGCAGACCCGGCCCTGCACGAGGGTGCCGAGCATCGTGAAGAACCGCCGGTTGGGGTTCTCGATCGGGCTCTCGTAGACGCCGGCCGCGGTCACGTCGGCGAAGCGGTTGAGCAGCGCGTTGCGCGGCACGCGCACGCCGTCGAACCACAGCCGGCCGTTGTCGACGCCGTTGAGCCCCATCTTGGTGCCGTCGTCCTCGATGCGGACGCCCTCGCGGGCCTTGCCGCCGTTGCGGATCGGTACGACGAACGCGTGCACGCCGTGCGAGGTGCCCGCCACCTCGAGCTGGGCGAAGACGACGGCCACCTCGGCGTGCCGGGCGGCGTTGCCGATGTAGTCCTTGCGGGCCGCGTCGCCGTGCGTGGTGATCACGAACTCCTGCGTCGCCACGTCGTAGGTCGCCACCGTCCCGAGCGCCTGCACGTTGGAGCCGTGACCGGACTCGGTCATCGCGAAGCAGCCCATCAGCTTCCCGGTGATCAGGTCGGGCAGGTAGGCCTCGTGGTGCTCCCGGGTGCCGAGCTGGAGGATCGCGCCGCCGAACAGCCCGAACTGCACACCGACCTTCACCAGCACCGACAGGTCGCCGTACGCCAGGGTCTCGAACGCCGCGATCGAGGCGCCGATGTCGCCGCCGCCGCCGAACTCCTCGGGGAAGCCCATGCCCGTCTGGCCGGTGGCGGCCATCTCGACGACGAGCTCGCGGACCCGCTCGCGGTAGTCGTCGCGCGACAGGGTCTCGGCCTCCTCGAGGATGGAGGCGTACGCCGCGAGGTTGGTGCGCACCAGCCCGCGGACCTCGGCGTACCTCCCGTCGAGCAGCGCGGTCAGCGCGGGGAGGTCGATCTCGGGCTGGACGTAGCGGGACGCCTCTGCGTCCTCCGGCGCGGACGGGGGCGCGGTGTCGGTGGCCATGGCGTCAACGTACCCACGAGTAGGCCTGCTAGAAACCCGGGCCGGACACCGGCGATCGGCT
>Ga0308175_100000301_pt1 | contig 35788 bp, 24 predicted proteins | sample PhyCR1_3_FD_203893 | JGI IMG/M metagenome (GOLD analysis project Ga0308175, IMG submission 203893) | Soil microbial communities from UC Gill Tract Community Farm, Albany, California, United States - DLSLS.C.R1 | ecosystem: Environmental > Terrestrial > Soil > Agricultural land | place: USA...
CGGTTTCTTGCGTGTATTCATCGAGCACCGGATAGCCGTCCTTGAATCCGACCGGCTTGTACCCTGTGATCTCGTTCAGCTTCTGGTTATCAGAATGCCACGGCGTGTTACCTTTGGCATGCTGGTCTTCCCAGAAGCCAGAGTTGGCCCTCGCGGGCTGAACAGCGGGATCGATCTCCTTACCAACCGGTAGCCGATTCTGATGCGGTTCGTTGCCGAGCGGATCGATCTCGTGCATGCCGCCGACGCTTGGATCATCTCCACCGAGCGCATTCCGCCAACCGTCGGGGCTATCGATGTGCCCAGCCGCGGGCTTGCCGAACGTACCTAGCTTCTCACCATCCGCGACGATCGCCTCGTGATGAGCGTAGTACCCCTGAAAGAACTCGATCTCGCGATCGAGGATCTCTGGGCTGACGGCCCCATGGCCCATGCGCGCCGACTGCCGGAGCGCGATCAGATCGTCGAGCTTCCGGAGCTCCTGGTACGATCTCCACACCGGCGTGCCAGGCTTGAGTGGCTGAGGCGCGCGCTTCAAGAGCGCTACCAGGCGATCCCAGAGGTTACGCAGCTTGCCGAGCGCGCCGTTGTATCGAGTGACGCGGCCGATGACGTCGCCGTGCGCCAGGATATCGTCGATGATCGCGTCACGACCCACGCGCACCGTCGTCGGTTGGATGATTCCCTTTGGTCCGGGGACGTAATGAAGCTCGATCCCATCGCGAAGCGCGCCGGTCTCGTCGATCGCCACCGGGACGCCGAGACGCTGACGCAACTCCTGCAAACGCCCGGGCGTGATGCGCGGGCGAGCGTCGAGCGCAGCGGTCTTGCCGGCACCCGCGCTGCCGTTCGAGATCGCCTCGTCACCGACGCCCGTGACGCCGACCTCTTCTCCGGCCTTGTTGAGCGCTGCGAGCGCCTCGTGATCGGCAACGGTCCCCATCGTCATCCGGCGTAGTGCGACGGCACGCTTGAACAGCCCCCCGGCCATCGTGAAGTTGACGCCCGCGCTGACGATCCTTGTCAAGAGCGGGGTCAAGCTGGGCTCGGTGTCCGACAGCGATCGGAGCTTGTCGAGGTCAGTGTCCGCGGCAGCCGACGTCATCTTGAAGTCTTCATACTCGTCGAGGCCAGCGTAGATGTCGTACGCAAGCCCGGTCAACGCCAGGCCCGCCATCGCTGATGTGCCTGCGGTCGGAACCAACGTCACCAGCGTGAGCCCGATCATCACGGCCTCGAGTGCCCACTGCACGAGACCGCCGTGCTCCTCGTGCGCTTGCTCGACCATGTCGTGCACGGTGCGATCGCGGTAGCTGCTCTCGGCGACGAACATCCGCTGCTTCGCAAGCTCCACGACAGGGGCCAGCTGCAACGGATCGAGCGCGCCCCACACGCCTTGTAGCGCCGCCTTGGTCCGGTAGATGTTGCCGAGCTTGGGCAGGGCGTGTTTGAGCACCGATTGCGTCGTGGCCTCGCCGGCGCCGATCCCGATGAGCGTCGATGCGTCCGGCTGCTTGCCCCCACGATATGCAGCGAGGATCGGGTGCTCGCGCTCGGCCTGGATCCACGCTGCCCTGAACTGCGCCTGTCGAGATTTCACGGCGAGTTGTACGAGCGCGAGTCGCTGTTCGGGCGCTTCGTTGGCCGGCTTCGGTAGCTGGTCGAATGGATTGCTGGACGTTCCTTCCACCGGCTGCAGTTGCCGCGTCGGCGCCTCGATCTTGGACCAATCGGGCCTCGCTGAACGCAGCATCCCTGGATGCTCCGGGTGCTGCGCTTGCACCTGCTTCATAAGCCGGAGCTGCTCGGCGGCCAGCGTGGAGATGTTGTCCTGCAGCTCGCGAAGCTGCCGTGCCTGCCTCGCGAGGTCGTCGCGGTGCGCGTGACCTTCCGCGAACGCGGCCTGATTATCATCGAGCCGGGAGGATAACGCGACCCACTTGTCGACCTCGGCGTCGAGTGAGCCGGGGTCCTTCGCGACCTTGTGCGCGGCGTCGGTGAGCCGGAATGTGCCGCCTGCGATGCCGTAGGACCGGAGGGCGGAATCGACGGCAACGGTGCTCGCGTCGAGCATCGCCAGCGCGACCTGCTTGGCCTCGGCCTGGAACGCGATGCGGAAGCCTGCGGCATCGTGGTCCATCAGCGCGATCTGCTGCTGACCGATCAGGTGCTTATCGTTGTCGGTCGCAGATCGCCAGGTCGTCGAGTGGCCGATTCGCTGCTGCGCGTGACCCCGAGCGGGCTCGTACCCCGAGCTCGCCGCCATCTCGCGCTCGAGCATCGCGCGCATACCTTGCGCGTTGTCGGGGACCCAGAACTTGGTCAGCTTGCCGCCCATGAATGCCTGAGGTGCGGCTTCCTCACCCGGGTCCTTCGGCAAGGCCAGGTTGCGCTCCCTGGCGACCCACTCGATGGCCTCGTACTCACGCAGCAGCTCGTCCCGTCCCTTGGCGTCCGTGGCCCGAGACAGCCGGTCCTGCAGCTCGCCACGTCGCGCGGCGATTGCCCTGTTGTCCCAGCTGCGAACCACGAGGACGCGCTTGCCGACCTCCGAGGCGTAGTTACCGAGATCGGGCGGAGCACCGGCGGCTGGTAGACGCTGGACCGCCGGGCCCGGGGCGTTATTCGAAGCGCTGCTCGTCGCTCCGCTTGTGCTCGATACGTCGTGAGGTCCAACACCGGATGGATCGAGATCGAGGCGCGGAAGCGGCTTCCCACCGGCCCCAGCATCCGCGACACCAAGCGCGGCGGCCGAGGTCGCCTGCCCAGCTTCGTGCTCATGGGTGGTCTTGGGCGTGACCCGGAGAGCCTGCGGTGGGAGCCCCTCGATGAGGGAGCGTTTCCCAGGGCCGCCGCCACTTTCTGTGTGCGACGACAACGGCTCACCCGCTTTTTGACCGACCTGACGACCTACGGCCCGCGCATCCTCCGGATCACGCATTGCGCGCACCATAGCGACGAGCGGCGGCGGCGCGCAATCGCCGCGCGCGCCGGTATTCGCAGCACATCGGTTAGCTTTCGACGAGAAACGATGCTGATGCTGTCGTGGTGGAGCTACGGAGATGGTCAGGCACGTCACCGCCCACCACTCCCGAGCAGAGCGGCCAGCCAACTGACTAACACTCCGCTGGCGATGCCGGTCAGAGAACTTAGGAGACTAGGTGCATGTCCCGTGGGACATGCACGGCTGCCCGTTCTGCCCGCATCCGGGACCTGCCCGGCCATTTCAGGTTCGCCCAGCGTGTTCGTCAACAAACGACCCGCGCTACGTATTGACGATCTCCGCGTTCACGCCGCGTGATGCGGCACCAGTATCTGGCAGGCGAAGACCGGGAGCGAGACGGATTTCATCGACGGCAGGGCGGCATATCCGCCGCAGATCGTCGAGACATCCCTGAACCTGCGCACGGTCCAACCGTGCGAGCTCGGTCTTCCGCTGCGAATCGAGCCGACAATGCACGAGCGCATCAGGCCGATCGCTCACGGCGTCGAGGAACGCGTCGGATTGCGTGGCCACGAGCACTGGCCACTCGTCGCCGGTCTCAGCCAGTCCAACGGCAACCCTCCGGATCACGCCCGGATGAAGATGCGCTTCCGGTTCGTCAACGACGATGAGGCTCGGCGGAACTCTGCGCCGCAGTTGCTGGATCGCGATCAGCGCGAGGACAGATACCTGACCATCCGAGAGCTCCGACAGCGGGACTTCGAGATCATGTCCCCATCGAACCTCGAGGCCAAGCGTTCCTCCAGATGGGTCCGGCTGGATGAGGATATCATCCACATCCCCGAGCACCAGACGGATCCGGCCCAGCGTCTCTCGCCAGTTGGGCTGGTTCCTGAGCTTGGCATACACGTTCACGAGATTGGTGCCATGAGGGTCCAGTCGCTCCGCGGGCCGAGCCATGTTGCTGGACCTGGCGGTGGAACCTGCCTGCGGAACTGCCCACGAACACCGCAGGTCGAGCGGAACATGCACCTCGATGGTGGCGAGGGCGCGCTGCACGCGCTCCACCTCGGGCGACTTGAGGAATCGGGCGTTGGGGAGCACGCCTTCACCGGGATGGGCCGCGCTCTCGTCCTGTATCGGCTGCCCGTCGGGGCCGAAGCACGAGAACATACCTCCCGTGCGGAGCATCCGGCGGCCCCCATGGACCGCGATCACCTTTTCCGTGTGAATGCTCAGGTACGAGCCATCACGCAACACCTCGATCATATACATGAGAGGCGGACCAGCGCCGTCGATCCGTGCACCCAGGCGAAGCCCCATCGCGCCGGAGCGCACCAGCCGCGTGCCGGCATGCGGTTGGTACAGCTTTTCCACGAAGGGAGACTCGGTCGCCACCTTCCTCAGCAACTCCAGCGCCTCCACGATCGTGCTCTTCCCGGCACCGTTCTCCCCGATCAGCACGGTGAACGCACCGAGATCGAGCTTGATCTCGTCGATGCATCGCATCCCTCCGATCAGGAGATGCGTGATCCGGTCGGCTTCCATGAACCTAGCATAGCGCAGCCGCCAGCCAGCCCAACGCGCGCTGCCGGATCGATATCAGATTCCCAGATAGGCCGCGCGGATCTCGGGGTTGGCGGCGAGCTCGGCGCTCGTCCCGGCGAGCCGCAGGCGACCGGTCTCGATGATCACGCCGCGCTGGGCGATGGCGAGCGCCTTGTGCAGGTTCTGCTCGACGAGCAGGATCGTCATGCCTCCCGCATGGAGCTCGACGATGGATTGCATGAGCTGATCGACCAGCACCGGGGCGAGGCCGAGGCTGAGCTCGTCGAGCATGAGCAGCGTGGGCTCGCTCATGAGGGCGCGCGCGATGGCGCACATCTGCTGCTCGCCGCCCGACAGGCTGCCGGCCGCCTGCGTCCGGCGCTCCGCGAGCCGCGGGAACAGGTCGAACATCCGCTGCAAGGTCTGGCGCGCGTTGCGGCGTGCCCGGCGCGTATAGGCGCCGAGCTCGAGGTTCTCGAGCACCGTGAGCTGCGGCCAGAGCTCCCGGCCCTCGGGGACCAGCGCGATGCCGAGCTCGGCCCGGCCCGCGGCCGGCACCGCGGCGAGCGGCTGCCCCGAGAACCGGATGTGGCCCGCGCGCGGCGGGCACAGGCCCATGATGGCGCGCAGGGTCGTGGTCTTGCCGGCGCCGTTGGAGCCGAGCAGCGTGACGATCTCGCCGCGCTGGACCGCGAGGCGCAGGCCGTAGAGCACCTGCACGTCGTCGTAGAACACGTCGATCTGGTCGACCTCGAGCAGCAGCTGGTTCGCCGCGCCGGGCGACTTGTCCGGCGAGTTCATGGTGCCGCCCCCTCCCCCGCCGACGTGCCGAGGTAGGCCGTGACGACGAGCGGGTTCGCGACCACCTCCTGGGGCGTCCCCTGGGCGATCGGCTTGCCGCGGTCGAGGACGAAGATCCGGTCCGACAGGCTCATCACCGCCGGCATGACGTGCTCGGTCATGATCACCGAGATCCCGCGCTCGTCGCGGACCCGGCGGATCAGCGCCGTGAACGCCAGCGCTTCGGTCGGGTTGATCCCGGCGACGACCTCGTCGAGCAGCAGCACGCGCGGGCCGGTCGACAGCGCGCGCGCGAGCTCGAGCCGCTTGCGACCCGCCAGGGTGAGCGTGGCCGGGTACTGGCCCCGGCGATCGGCGAGGCCGACGAAGTCGAGCACCTCGGCGGCCCGATCGCGGGCGTGGCTGGCGGCGGTGCGTCGCAGGTGCATCGCCGCCACCAGCACGTTCTCGAACACCGTGAGGTTCCCGAACGGGCGCACGATCTGGTGCGTCCGGACGATGCCCGCGCGCACACAGAGGTGGGCCGGCCGGCCGGTCACCCGCTGGCCGTCGAGCACGATCTCGCCCGACGTGGGGCGGATCGAGCCGGCGATCAGGCTGAACAGGGTGGTCTTGCCGGCGCCGTTGGGGCCGATGACCCCGAGGATCTCGCGCTCGCCGAGCTCGAGGTCGACACCGTCCAGCGCACACAGCCCGCCGAACCGCTTCGTGAGGCCGCGCGTCGCCAGGAGCGTCATGGCGCCCCGCCTGGCGCCTGCCCGGAGGCACGCCGGACCCAGCGCTGCCCGCGCCGGTAGAGGCCGGTGAGGCCGAGCGGCTCGAAGAGGATGATCAAGATGAGGAGCCCCCCGTAGAGGCCGAGGTAGAGATCGGGACGCGACGATAGGAGGTAGAGCCGCACCAGCACGAACACCACCGCGCCCAGGACCGGCCCCAGGGCGGTGCCGACGCCGCCGATCACTGCCATCAGCACGAAGGCGATGGAGCGCTCGAAGCCGAACATGTCGGCCGGCTCGATGTAGCTCTGGTACGACGCGTAGAGCCCGCTCGACAGGCCGATCACCGCCGCGGACAGGACGAAGATCAGGTCCTGGTAAAACGTCGCCGAGATGCCCACGTCCGCCGCGGCATCGGCGTCGGCCTTGATCGCCAGGAGCTTGAGGCCGAAGCTCGACCGTCGGATCGCCACGGAGGCCGCCGCCATGCAACCGGCGAGCACCAGCGCCCACCAGTAGAGGCGATACTTCAGGTCGGCGTCGATCGGCAGCGAGAGCCCCGAGGATCCGCCGGTGAACCGCTCCCAGTAGGTGAAGATCACCCGGCTGGCCTCGCCGACGCCGATCGTGGCGATCGAGAAGTACGGGCCGCGGAGCCGGAGCAGCGGATGTCCGCCCAGGGCGAAGATGCTCGCCGCGGCCGCGCCACCGACCCAGCACACCGGTGGCGGCAGGTGCAAGCTCAGCATGAGCCGGCCGGCCACGAAGCCGCCCACGCCGAACATCGCCGCGTGGCCGAAGCTGACCTGACCGACGAAGCCGCCCATCCAGTTCCACGCCAGCGCACCGGAGATCGTGATGAACAGGAGCGTGAGCTGGTTGTGGGTGTACGACGACAGCTCCAGCACCGCCGGTAACACCGCGAGGATCACGCAGGCGGCGAGGAGCGCCCCACCGGTGCGCCGCGCGGCCATGGCCACGACGCGCGCGGTCATGACAGCACCCGCTGGCCGAACAGCCCACCCGGCCGCAGCACCAGGACCAGCACCAGCAGGATGAACCCGACCGCCGCGGTCAGGTACGACGGCAGGACATAGATGGCGAACACCTCCACCACCGCCACGATCAGCGCGGCGAGCGCCACGCCGTAGATGCTGCCGAGGCCGCCCAGCACCACCACGACGAACGACTTGAGCAGCTCGGACGACCCGGAGCTCGGGTTGAACGAGAAGATCGTCGCCAGGAGCACCCCGGCCACCCCGGCCAGCCCGGTGCCGATGCCGAAGCTCAGCGCGTAGATGCGGTTCACGTCGATGCCGACGAGCGTACAGCTATCGGCGTTCTGGGCCACGGCGCGGATCGCGCGCCCCACCTGGGTGCGCCGGAGCAAGAGGTGCAGCAGCACCCCGATCGCGGCGGCGATGCCGAGGACCACCAACCGGTTCACCGCCACGTGCGAGCCCAGGACGGCCACGCTCTGCGACGACGCCGCCGTGCGGAGCACCTGATCGTTGCCGGTGAACAGCAGGTACGCGATGTTGCGGAGCACCAGCCAGACGCCGAACAGGAGCAGCAACGACGCCGGGCCGCCGGCCGCGCCGCGCGGTAACCGGCGCACCAGCCCCTGGTAGAGGACCACGCCCAGGGCGAAGCTCGCTCCGAACACCACCGGAATGGAGAGGTACGGATCGAGCCCGAGCTGCTCGTGGAGGTACCAGCTCAGGTACGCGCCCGCCATGATGACCCCGCCGTGTGCCAGGTTGACCACCCGCAGGACGCCGTAGATCAGGCCCAGCCCGTAGGCCATCGTGGCGTACAGCCCGGCGAGCAGGACCGCCGAGACGAGCATGTCGACGAGGCGCGCCATCCCCGCTCACGGCGTACAGTGCGGATTGGGCGCGATCCCGGCCGCCTTGGCGACGTCCTTGGGGAAGATGATCGGCGCGGTGCCGTCGGGCAGGTTCTGCTGGACGATGAACGAGTTCTGCGCCTCCCAGCCCTTGTCGGCCGGAAGCGCGACCGTGCCGCCGGGGAGCAGCGAATCGATCTTCAGCACCGCCAGCTTCGCGCGCACCGCCTCGCGGTCGGTCGAGCCCGCCTGCTGGATCGCCGCGAACAGCACGCGCGCCGTCTCGTAGCCGAGCGCCTGGTACCACTCCGGCGTCCGCCCGCTGTGCTTCGCCTTGAACGCCTCGACGAACTTCTTGGCCAGGGGGATGGTGTCCGCGAGCTGCGGGCTCCACCACACCCCGGACAGCACGTAGTTGACGTTCTCGCGCCCCAGGGCGTTGACCGCGTCTTTCTCCGAGCCGCGCGCGCCGTAGCTCACCACCTTGTGGCACAGCCCGGCATCCAGGTACTGCCGGTGCAGCGTGATGTAGTCCGGCAGGTGGGCGTCGGCGAGGAACAGATCCGCGCCCGCGGCCTTCACCTTGCCCAGGAGCGGGCTGTAGTCCTTGCCATTGAGCTCGAACGATTCGTTGACGACGACCTCGTATCCGCCGCCGCTCTTGTTCGCGAACTCCGTGACCCCCGTGCGGAAGTCCTTGCCGTGGGCGGTGTTCTCCGCCAGGAGCGCGATCTTCGCCGGCCGGGGCAGCTTGCCGGCCTTCTGCTGCTCGTCGATCCAGGCCATGAGCGTCGTCCCGAGCAGCTCGACCGGCGACATGATGCCGAAGATGTACTGGTAGCCGCGCTTGTAGATCGCGCTCGCCGCCCCGCCGCCGGTGACGTACGGGACCTTGTTCTGCTCGGGCACGGAGCTCTGCGCCTCGACCAGCGCCGTGGAGTACGTGCCTAGCAGGAAGTCCACCTTGTCGCTGTTGATCAGCTTGTCGGCCAGGCTCTGGGCGGTCGCCTGGGTGGACGTATCGTCGTAGGTCAACAGCTTGACCGGACGCTTCTTGCCGCCCACCTCCAGCCCGCCCTGCTCGGTGACCTCGTCGAACGCCAGATCATAGCCTTCCTTGTAAAACCCGCCGGCACGCGCCTCGGAGCCGGTGAGCGGCAGCGTCGCGCCGATCAAGATCTCGGCCCGGTCCGACGGGGGAGCAGCCTTGGGCTTGCACCCCGGCGCCATCGCGATCGTGGCCAGCGACAGGAGACAGCACAGGGTCGAGCGGAAATGAGGTGGCTTGATCATGGCATTCACTCGGCGGTCGACGTGGGTTTCGTGGACAACGAACGGTGAACTCCCCGTCCATCGACGGCGAGAACATAACGAAGCACACCCGCGATGGCGAGACGCGCGCGCGACTCGCTCACGACGCGGCGCGTCTTACCGGGAGGCCTCGAACAGTGTGTTACCTGCTATCGCCCGCCGAGCTCACTCCACGGGATCGGCCGCACCGTCGTACATCGCGACAATCGCCTTGGCGTACTTGTTGACGATGATGCGCCGCCTGAGCTTGAGGGTCGGCGTGAGCTCCTCACTCTCGGCCGTCCACTCGGTCGGCAAGATCGTCCACTTGCGGATGTTCTCGACCCGCGAGACGTGCTGGTTGACCGCGGCCACCGCGCGACCGATCTCGGCGCAGACCTCGGGGTGCTCGGCGAGCTCGGCGATCACCGCGGTCTTGGCACCGTGCGCCGCGGCCCACGCAGGCGCGGCCTGACCGTCGAGGACGATCAACGCGGTCAAGTAGGGGCGGTTGTCGCCGATCACGCAGGCCTGGCCGATCAACGGGTGCGCCTTGAGCGCGCTCTCGAGGTTCGCCGGCGAGATGTTCTTGCCGCCGGCGGTGATGATCAGCTCCTTCTTCCGATCGACGATCGTGTAGTAGCCGTCGGCATCGACGGTCGCGATATCGCCGGTCGACAGCCAGCCCTCGGCGTCGATCGTCTCGGCGGTCCTCTCGGGATCCTTGTAGTAACCGCGCATCACCATGCCCCCGCGGACCTGGAACTCGCCATCGGGCGCGAGGCGCCCTTCGATCCCGGGCAGCGTGACCCCGATCGTGCCGATCTTGATCCGATCCGGGGGGTTGCACGTGCCGACCACGCTGATCTCGCTCATCCCCCAGGTATCGTCGATGTGCAGGCCGATCGCGTGAAAGAACTCGACGACCTCGCGCGGCGTCGGGGCCGAGCCGGTGACGGTGTGCTTCGCCCGATCGAGCCCGATCCGGGCGCGGATCGCGGCGAAGATCGGCTCGACCATCGCACGCCGCTGGCGCAGCTCGTCGGGCACCGGCTCGCCGCGTTGCTCGAACCCGACCACCGCCCGAGCGACCTCGAGCGCGCCGAGCACCATGCGGCGCCTCGACTCGTCGGGTTCCTTCGCGATCGCGCTGGTCAGGCCGGCATGCAGCTTCTCCCAGATCCGGGGCACCCCGCCAAACATCGTCGGGCGGACCTCGATCAACATCGTCAAGATCTGGCTGACTTCGGGGCAGAACACCGTCGTGTGCCCCGACGCGATCGAGGCGTAGTAATTGAGGAAGCGGTCCGCCGCGTGCGCGAGCGGCAGATAGCTGATGATCCGGTCCTCCTCGTTGGTCGGGAACACGCGCCGCATGGACTCGAGGACCCACAGCGCCTCACGATGCCGATCGATCACGCCCTTGGGGGGGCCGGTCGTGCCCGACGTGTAGATCAGCGTGAGCAGGTCGTCGGGCATGACGGCTTGCCACAAGCGGTCGAACTGGTGCGGGTCGCGGGCGTGCGCCGCGCGGCCGGTCGCGAGCAGCTCGTCCCACGTGATCACCTGCGGATCGTCGCTCGTGCCCTCGATCAGCACGATCCGCTCGAGCTTGGGCATGTCCGCGCGCACCGCCTGGAACTTGGCCAGAAACCCCGGATCCTCGACGATCGCGATCCGCGCGTCGCAGTGGTTCACGATGTAGCGGATCTGCTCGGGTGCCAGCGTGTTGTACAGGCCGACCGGGGTCGCGCCAGCGTGCACGAGGCCCAGGTCGGCCATCACGTACTCCGGGCGATTACGCGCCATGACCACGCCGAAGCTTTTCGGCGTCACCCCGAGCGCGTGAAAGCCCAGCGCGGCCTCGCGGACGCGTTCGCGATACTGGTTCCACGTCACCGCTCGCAGCTCGCCGCTCGGCGCCCGGCCGATCAGCGCGTCGCCATCGCCGAGCCGCGCGACGGTCTCGGCGAACACGCCGCAGAGCGTCTTACCCTGGATCGCTTGGTCGATGTCTCTCCGCTCGGCGGCGACGTCACGCATGGTACCTCTGGCGCGACGTTACGCCGACCGAGGGTGGCCCCACAAGGTGGTTGCGAGGCGGCGCGGCCGCTGACCGGCGCTCGCCCGGCGGTCCATCCTCGTGACCTGACGCTGCCTCCCGGACGGCACGGCGACGCCGGCCACGTGGTTTTGTAGCTGTGCGGACACGTGCGCCGTGTCCTCCCACGCACACGCGGTAGCTCGCCGACGAGGACGCCCGCTGGATCGCGGCGTGCACCGCGCCTCGCCCAGAGGGAAGCATGCGAACCGCGTTTTCAATGATCACGAATGGATTCAAACGAGCTGGGTACTTGATCAAGGCCACCGCCCTGGCGTGCGTGCTGGGCGTGATCGAGATGGTGCAGACCCAGCGGGGACGGCGCCTGCTCGGTGCGCTCACCCTGGTCGCCATCGTCGGGAGCCTGGTGATCGCGCGGCCGATCCGCTCGGTGGCGCCGGGCGAAGCCGCCGTGCGGGTGAACCGGATGACCGGCGGCGTCGCGATCCTTCCCGAAGGCTGGGCGTTCGTGTTCCCGGGGCTCCACGAGTTCCGGCGCTATCCCCTGCACGACCAGGTGTATCGGCCCGAGCACGCCACGCGTGCCACCGAGCCCGGCGCCTTCCAGTCGATCGAGGGCCTGTCGATCGGCATCGATGTCAGCGTGCGATGGGCGCTCGACCCCGAGCGGATGTCGCAGGCGGCGCGGCTGCGCCCCGACGAGATCGGGGACGACCTCGTCAAGCCGACGGTCGACGGCGCGCTGCACCGCACCTTCGCGCAACACACCGTTCGCGAGATCTTCGCGTCTCAGCGCTTGCCGATCCAGAAGGCGATCGAAGACGAGCTGCGCGGCGGGCTCGCCAAGGACGGCGTGATCGTCAAGGCCGTCGCGATCGGCGGCGTCGACCTGCCCGAGAAGTACAAGGTCGGGCTCGAGGCGCTGCTCTCCGAGGAGCTCTCGACCGAGAAGATGCGCTACACGCTCGAGCTCAAGGAGAAGACCATCAAGCAGACCGAGCTCGAGGCCGAGGCCGACAAGGTGCGCCGGGAGAAGGCCGCCGAGGCCACCGGCGCCGAGCAGGTCATCGCGGCCAAGTCGCAGGCCGAGGCGATGACCCACATCTTGCCGCTCAAAGAAAAAGAGATCGAGGAGAAGCGGCTCGAGGCCGAGGCGGCGAAGGTCGTGCGGCTCAAGGCGGCCGAGGCCGACGCCGATGCGCGGCGGATCGAAGCCGGCGGCGAGGCCGACTCGCGGCGCAAGCTCGCCGACAGCGACGCGTACCGCCTCGAGGTCACCGGCAAGGCCCAGACCGAGCAGATGGCGCGCGAAGCCGCGCTCCTGGCCAAGAACCCGCTCCTGATCCAGAAGACCCTCGCCGACAAGCTCGGCGACAAGATCTCGGTGATCATCGCGCCGCCGAACACCAACGGCTTCTTCGCGAGCGGCCTGCTCGGCGGCACTGCTGCTGGCACGCCGGCCCCCGCGTCGACCCCGCCTGTCAGCCCTGAGAGCAACCAGTGATGCTCGCGCTCGCGCTCACCGTCGCGGTCATCGCCGGCGACCATGTCGTGCTCAGGTCCTCGCCCAACCGCACGGCGGCGCAGCAGGCGGTCCTCTGGAAGGGCGACTGGGTCGAGGTTCGCGGCGAGCAGAAGGGCTGGCTCAAGGTCTACGATCACCGCCACGAGCGCCCGGGGTGGGTCGCGCGGCCGATCACGCGCATCGTCGAGCTCGACGACAGATCGGCCCCGGCGTTGCGCGCCGTGATCGACTTCCTCCGCGACGCCCCCGGCGCCGAGTCGCTCGGCATCGCCTACGCCGGCCTCTACATGAAGGTCGCGCCCGCAGGCGGGATCGACGCTCCGCTCCTGGTCTCGCTCGGCGCGATGGCCGCCCGGCTCGCCCATCGCGCCTCGACGGAGGCGTCCGACAGCCACGCCGCCGAGCAGCTCGAGGTCGCCCAGAGCTGGGGCCTCGCGTTCACGAGCGTCGAGCGCAGCGAGGGCGTCGCGACCTGCTACGACGGCGCCGCGTTTCGCCAGGCGCTCGTGCTGTCGCCCACGGCCACCGATCGTGCCACCGCCGTCCTCGGCCTCACCGATCCGGCGTGCGACCCGCAAACCCTCGGCGCGACCGAGCGCCAGGCCCACGACGAAGCCGCGCTCGGCTTGCTCGATGGCGCCGACCCCGTACAGGTCGGCGGCCCTCTCGGCAACCGCATCCGGATCCGGCGCGCCGTGATCGCGGCGCGGCTCGCGTGGGCGATGGGCCGGCGCGACGATCCGAAAGCCGGCGCGACCGCCGAAGCAGCCGTGTCGGCGTTCGCGCGTGTCGATAAGGCCGAGCTCGCCGACGACGATGTCGCCGACTTCGAGGCCGCCGCGCTCGAGGTTGCCGCATCCCGCTGGGCGGCCGGCCGCGCGGCCCCGGTTGCCAAGAACGATCCGAAGCTCGTGCTCACCGCCGGCGAGCCCGGCGAGACCTGCCTTGCGATCGACAAGCCCGGCGACAAGCCCGGCGACAAGCCCGGCGACAAGCCCGGCGACAAGCCCGCGGACGACAAATCCGCGAGCCGATGCACCCACGGCCAGGTCTGGACCAACTCGTTTCGCGTGGCGCCCGATCATGCCAGCGCGGTCCTCGCCGTCGAGCCGCTGCCGGGCTGGCTCGAGCTCTGGATGTTCCGGCGCGCCCCCGGCGGCTGGACCATCGACGTCCTCGCGCCGACCACCGACGGCGTCGATCTGGGCTACGTCGAGCTCGCCGGCTGGTCGAGCGATGGCAAGCGCGCCGTGATCGTCCGCGAGGCGCGCAGCGACGGCGCCGTCCACCGCACCTTCCAGAACCTCACCCTCGACCCGCTCGCGATCGACAAGCAAACCTCGACGCTTTCGGGCCTCGGCCCCGCCAGGGCGTGGATCACGCCGGAGTGGCGAGGCCGCACCCTCGCCCTGCGCTGATCAACAACCCTCGGTTGAGCAGGCGCGATGACGCGCAGAGTCTCCTTTGGGCTCCCCAGGAGACTCCGGCCCAACATCTCGACGCACTTCTGCACGGGCGTTTCAGGGCACCAGACGTCGCGAACAGCTCTCGACGAATCATCGATGAGGAGATCGCCGCGATGCTCAGAGCCTGATGCTCGATCTGTGGATTCTCCAACGACCTCAATGACCGGCAACCGACTTGATTGTGGTCGCGCTACGCGGTAGTGGCAGTTCGAGGTCGACCGAGCGCATGTCATGGCGATCGTCAGGAGGGTCGGATGACGGTCCCAACCATCGCGTTCTTCAACCACAAGGGCGGCGTGGGCAGGACCTCGCTCGTCTACCACCTGGCCTGGATGTACGCAGATCTGGGGCACACGGTCGTCGCCGTCGATCTCGATCCCCAGGCGAACCTGACCACCGCCTTCCTCGGCGAGGATCGTGTCGAGGAGCTCGGCGAGGATGGCCGGGACTCCGGCACGATCTACGATGCCATCAGCCCGCTGATGCGTGGTGTCGGTGACCTCCAGACCGCAGCGAGACACCAGCTCGCGCCAGGTCTATCCGTGATCGCAGGCAACCTGGCCCTGTCGAGCTACGAAGAAGACCTGACCCGCGCATGGCTACTGTGCCTGGAAGGCAACGATCGGGCGTTTCGCGCGATTATCGCCCTATGGAGGGCCATCCAACGGACTGCGGAAGACATCGCCGCGGATGTCGTGTTGATCGATCTGGGCCCAAACCTCGGCGCGATCAATCGTGCGGCGCTGATCGCGTCCGATCATGTCGTGATACCGGTCACTCCTGAGCGGGCTTCCCTGCAAGGCCTCGAGGACCTCGGCGCAACGCTGCGGTCGTGGCGCGATGGCTGGCGGGAACGCGTCGCCAAGGCCCCTGATCCCGCGCTCTCCCTCCCGGCTGGAACGATGAAGCCAGCCGGCTACGTTCTGTTGCGCCCCGTCGTGCGACTCGATCGCCCTGCCAGGGGGCTCGATCGGCGAATGGCAGCGCTGCCCCATGCCTACGCGACCGCCGTGCTCGGCGGCACGACATCCGCCACGTATCCCGATAACGACCCGAACTGCCTGGGCATCGTCCGACCCTACGGCAGCTTGATGCGGATGTCGGAGGAGGCCCACAAACCCATGTTCCATCTCAAGGCGGCCGACGGCGCGCTCGGCTCGCATGCGCGGGCCGCGCTCGACGTGCGACGCGACTTCGAAGCACTTGCGCGAAGGATCGAGGCGGCGACGTGGAACGCGCCCTGACGCCACCCGGACACCACGGCGAAACGGCGAGGCTGTCGCAACAGCAAGCGAGGCAGAGTCATTGGCCGGAGCTGGGCCGATGCGGTGAACCCCGAGCAGTGGATTGACAGACTTCGGTCACCGTCATCGCCGCGCAACCGCGTAAGCTTGCAAATCGCCTGGCGCTCGGTCCTGGCGCACCGCTTGCTGCAGTACACTTCATGTTGATGCTTCGCGTGGCCGTCGTGGTCTTGCCCGTTGTTGCCGGGTGCACCGGAAACATCCAGCGCAGCGCGCGCGTGCCGCACCCGGGCGTGCCGCTCAGCGCCGGGCAACCGCTCGAGACGCCTGCGGAGTTCAGCGCCGGCCTCAGCAACGTCACCGATATCATCAAGCCGGGCGTCGGTGACGCGAGCCAGGCGGTCGAGGTCCCCGCGACCGAGATGCGCGACGAGCTCCGGTTCCGCCTGGGCCAGCGCGCGCAGCTCGCGCTGATCTACGAGCAGGGCTTCGGGGCCACCTCGCAGCAGCCCGACCCGACGCAGGCGCCGATCGGCCCGGGAGAGGTGCACGGCTACGGCGTGTCGGCCGGTTATTCGTTCCCGACCTCCACGCCGGGGTTCTCGATCGGGACGACGCTCGAGGTGATGGGCTGGTCGGTTCCCTATGTCGAATACGTCACCTGCACCAACTGCGTGGGGACGTACACCATCATCGACCATGGCAGGGCGAACCCGATGACGCTTGGCCTCGGCATCGCGCCGAGCTACCGCAGCGGCCGGCTGACGTACTTCGGCGGCGCGTTCGCGCGCAATCATCCGACCACGCAGCGCAAGGAATTCAACACCGACATCACGTTCAGCGACAACGGCGATGTGCGGGATGGCCCGTTCAACGTCCTGCTCCACGCCGGCATCGCGGTCGAGCTCGAGCGCTGGTTGTCCGCGGTCGTCGTCGTCCACCAGGACGTGGTCGCGGACCCCGTGCGGTACGGTCCCGGCATCGGCCTCGCGCTCACCGCGCGACTCGGCGGCTAGCGCATCGGCGCCTGCGACAACGCACGCTCGCCCGACTAGGCCACTAGCACGGTCGCCGCGACACGCGGGGTCCGCTGCAGCTGTTCAGTCGAGCTCGATCATATCGGCGAACGTGACCTCGCGCTCGGGCGCGGGCTCGTCGAGCTGATCGGGCAGCGCGCCCAGACGCGTGGCCATCGGGGCCGCGAGCACGCGCTCGGGCTCGGCCGCGGCCGCTTCGAGATCGCGACGAGCCGCGCTCCAGCGTCGCCGCACGGGCTCCTCGAGGTTGCGATCACGCGCGCGGCGATCGGCCTCCGGAGCCGCGGCCTTCGCGAGCTCGCGGATCAGGACCAGTACGCCGGCGCGGACGGCGTCCCGCAGACCGAGGACCGCGCGGGCCGCTTCGAGGACGGCCTCCGCGATCCCGTCGGGGTCGGCGGCGCCGCCACGCGCCGCCACGTCCCGCGCCCGCTGGGCGAGCAGCGGCAACCTGCCGGCATAGCCCGTGATCGTCGACGAGAACACGCTGCGGGTCGGGGCGCCGATCGACGCGTCGGCCGCGAGCGCGTGATCGAGCCGGATCCGCATCGCGCGCGCGATCATCGCGTCGATCTTGCCGAGGGCGCCGGCGACGATCGCGTCACGCGCCTCGAGCTCGCCGAGCGTGGCCACGGCGGGGATCTCGGCGGCGAGTCGTTCCGCGTAGCCCCCAGGCTCGGCCGCGAGCGCTTCGAGGCGCGCGAGCGAGTGGACCTGATCCAGGAGGTGCTGCGCGGAGCTCATCGCGAGATCAGCGTAGCGCAGTCCGTCACGGATCCGAGCTGGCTCGTATCGCGGCGTGGCAGGACGCCTACCGTTCAGCCATGCGCATCGGCTGCAGCTTCAGGTAGACCACCGATCGCCACACCCACTCGAGCGGGCCGAACCGGAACCAGCGAAGCCAGAGCTGGCTGATGGCGATCTGCACGCTGAAGATCGCCAGGGCCAGCGCGGTGCATCCGGCCACGCCGACCGAGCCGGCCCAGCCAAGCCCCCAGCCGTAGAAGATGGCCGTGCAGATCAGGCTCTGCGAGTAGTAGGTCGTCAGCGGCATTCGCCCGACCGGCACCAGGACGCACAGCAGTCGTCGCCACGCCGGACGCTGCATCAAGAGCACGACGATCCCCACATAGGTGAGCGTCACGGCGAGGAGCCCGATCTGGTCGACCGCCCTCGACACCAGCTGGCCCCACAGTCCGTACTTGGGGAGCGTGAGCACACCAAGCCCCCTGAGGAGGGCGACCGCGCTGGGCACGACGGCGATCGCGCCACCCCACACGACGAGCCGCCGGAACACCGGGAGGTGATCGGCAGCGTCGTTATCGAACCAGTGAAGCGTGCCGGCGACGTAGCCGAGCAAGAACCGTCCGAGCAACCAGAAGAAGTACCAGCCGTAGATGAGCGCCGACCAGACCAGCGCGTACCGGACGTGCTCCCACGTGAGCCCGGCGTGCTCGGGGCCATGCAGGGCGGCGGCCATTTGCGCGGTGTGCGCCGCGAACTCGCGCCGGTCCATGAACACGCCGAGCACCGCCGTTGAGACCGCGGGGATCGCCATCACCAGGGCCGGGATGAAGATGAGGACGAGCGCCCACACGACGCGCGCGCGATTCGACGTGTGGAGAAAGGCCAGGAGCCCGAACCCCGCGATGGCGTAGCCCCAGGTCACGTCGCCCCACCACAGCACGGCCACGTGGAGCGCGCCGAGCGCGAACAGCGTGACGAGCCGCCGGAGGTACAGGCCGATCACCGGTTCGCGACGCTCCTGGGCGCGCACCAGCTGGATGGCGAAGCCAAACCCGAACAGGAGCGTCAACAGGGTCTGGGCCTTGCTGTGGACGAACAGCACCAGGCCCCACTCGGTGATCTGGTCCACGACCGCCGGGTGCGACGCCGGGGGCGACTCCGCCCACTGCCCGCTGTACAGCACCATGTTGCCGATCATGACCCCACACAGCGCGAAGCCGCGCAGGACATCGAGTGTGGCCACGCGCTCCCGAGGAGGTACCGGTGTGAGTTCGGACATATTGGGGTGATGCGACCCGCGCCCAGGCCTGTATGGATGCCCACAAATGTATCTGAATCAGCGGCCCGAATCAGCGGCAGCGCCGGGTAGAATCAGGGTCGCGACCAGCCGGCAAGCAGACGATCTTCGTTGCAGATCGGAGCTCCGTGAGCAACGATCGTGGGCGTGCTCGGACTTCGGGTGCGCCTCGGAGGCAAACATCTGAGCCAGTTCGCGGTCCCGCGATCGCGTGACCGGTTCACGATCGGCAGTTACGACGGTAACGCCCTGGTGCTGCGCGACGGGAACGTCGAGCCATTCGCCTGCGTGCTGGTACGCACCGGCGAGATCTGGTCGATCGAACCGTTCCAGGGCCGGCTCGATGGACGCGTGCTCACCGAACCCACCAGGCTCCACTGCGGCGCCCACATCGAGCTCGGCGACTACACCATCGTCGCGTTCGTCCGCACGGTGCGCGTGCCGATCGAGCAGCAGGTCGAGCAGCAGTTGATCGACGCGATCGTCGATGTCCAGCCTGGATCCGGCGCACGCACCCTCGTCCCTGCGGCCCACTGCCGGTGCCGGCGGAGGGGTCAGCGTTGCCGGTACACATCGGTGCTCAGGTACTTCAGCCCCGAGTCGACCATCAGCGTGACCACCTTGGCGCCCGGCCCCAGGCGCTCGGCGACCTGGAGCGCGGCGACGACATTGGCGCCGGACGACGTCCCCGCGAACAGGGCCTCCTCCCGCGCGAGCTCCCGGGTCATGAGCTTCGCGTCGTCGGTCTTGACCGGCAGGATCTCGTCGACCAGCGTCGGCTCCCACAGCGGCGGCGTGTAGCCGATCCCGACGCCTTCGATCTTGTGCGGCCCTGCCTGCCCGCCCGAGAGCACGGCCGATTCGGCCGGCTCGACGGCGATGATCTTGATACCCGGCTTGTATCGCTTCAGCACGGTGGCGACCCCGCGCAGCGACGCCGCGGTGCCGACGCAGTGAACGAACGCGTCGATCTCGCCGTTCGTTTGACTCCAGATCTCCTCGCCCAGCAAATAGTACCCCGCGATGCTGTCATGGTTATTGAGCTGATCGGTCCAGTAGGTGTGAGGTTCCTGGCTGATCGTCCGCGCGAATTCGATCATCTTGAGGATCAGGCTCTTCGTGGTGAGCCCACCTTCGCTCGGGACGAGCGTCACCGCGGCCCCGAGCGCCTTCATGTGATCGCGCTTCTCCACGCTGAACGCATCGGAGCTGACGATATGGCTCCGGTAGCCCCGGGCGGCGCAGACCAGCGCCAGCGAGGTCCCCGTGCTGCCCCCGGTGTACTCGACGACCGTATCGCCAGGCGAAAGCCGCCCGTCCGCCTCCGCCCGCAGGATCACGGACTGCGCCATCCGGTCCTTGATGCTGCCGCTGGGGTTCTCCCACTCGAGCTTGACGAAGATCTCCGCGCTGTGAGGCGGCACGACCCTACGAAGTTGAACCAGCGAGGTGTTTCCGATGGCCTGAAGAATGTCCATGACGTTCCCTCGACTATAGTGCGCGGCATGGCGCTCAAGACTCCCGAACGGTATCTCGCCGAGATCCGCGCGCGCAACGTCCGCATCTTCTACCGGGGGCAGCGGTTCGACAACCCGGTCGACCACCCGGTCGCGGCGCCGGCCGCGCGCTGCGTCGCCGAGACCTACGCCGCGGCGCTCGAGCCCGACACCGGCATGGCGGCCCCCTCGCCGCTCATCGGCGAGCCCGTGAACGTCTCGAACCTCCTGTGGCACAGCCGCGAGGATCTGATCGCCCGGGTCAAGTGGGAGCGGCTGATCGGGCGGCGCACCGGGCGCGGCGCGCTGCGTTCGCCGGGCCTCGACGCGATCAACGCCCTCGCGGTGGTGACCCACGCGTGCGATGCCGCCCGCGGCACCGGCTACCACCCGCGCCTCCTGGCGTTCGTCGAGCGGATCCAGCGCGAGGACCTCGCGGTCTCGGGCGCGATGACCGACGTCCGCGGCGATCGCTCGCGGCGCCCCGGCGGCCAGGCCGATCCCGATCTGTTCCTCCGCGTCGTCGGCCGCGACGCCAGCGGCGTGGTGCTGCGCGGCGCCAAGGCGCACCAGACCAGCGCCATCCACTGTCACGAGCACCTCGTCTTGCCGATGACCTGCGGCCCCGATGAAGCAGCCTGGGCGATCGCGTGCGCCGTCCCGAGCGACGCGCCCGGGATCACGCACATCCACGCACGGCAGCCGTCCGACTCACGCCGCGCCGAGGACGCGCCGCTCGACGTCGGGCTACCCGCGTTCGGCGGCTGCGAGAGCCTGATGATCTTCGACGACGTCCACGTGCCGTGGGACCGCGTGTTCCTGTGCGGCGAGACCGAGCACACCCAGGAGCTGGTTCGCCTGTTCGGCTCGTTCCACCGGTTCTGCTACGGCGGCTGCAAGGTCGGCATCGCCGACGTCGTCATAGGGGCGGCCTCGCTGATCGCCCGCGCCAACGGCCTCGCCGACAGCCGCACCATCCGCGACAAGCTCACCGAGATGGTCCACCTGAACGAGACCATGTACGCGTGCGCGCTCGCCGCCGCGACCCTCGGCCAGCCGACCGCCGCCGGCACCGTCATCCCCGACATCGCGCTCGCCAACGTCACCAAGCTCAACGTCACGCGCTTCCCGTTCGAGATCGCGCGGCTCGCCGCCGACATCGCCGGCGGCGCGATGCTGACCTCGCCGAGCCAGGCCGACCTCGATCACGCCGAGCTCGGCCCCCTGGTGACCAAGTACCTGGCGGCGTCGCCCGCGGTCCCGGCGCGCGAGCGCATGGCGCTGTTTCGCCTCCTCGAGTTCCTCACCCACGGCAGCGGCGCGGTCTACTTCCTCCACGAGTCGCTGCACGGCGCCGGCGCCCCGGAGGCGATGCGCATCCAGCTCCGGCGCGAGATCCCGCTCGATCCCTTCGAGGCCGCGGCGCACGCGCTGCTGGCGCGTTGAAACGGCCAAGCGGGCGCGACGAGCGCAGCCCGTGTGCAGGCTTTGGCCCGCTACGGGCTGACTCAGCGTTTCGGGGCCGGGTGCACGTCGTCGACCCAGTGCGCGCCCCCAGGAACCTCCACCGGCGTGATGTCGAGGTTCACCACGACGGGGTCCTGGCCGCTGCGGACCAGCACGCACTCGAGCGGCTCGTCGGCGGCGTTGATCTCCTGATGCGGGACGTAGGGCGGGACGTAGATGAAGTCGCCGGGGCCGGCTTCGGCCAGGAACTCGAGGTGCTCGCCCCAGCGCATGCGCGCCCTGCCCTTCACCACGTAGATCACCGACTCGAGAGCGCCATGGTGGTGCGCGCCGGTCTTGGCCTGCGGCTCGATCGTCACGGTGCCCGCCCAGAGCTTCTCGGCGCCCACCCGAGCCGTGGTGATCGCCGCCGCTCGGCTCATGCCCGGGGTCTGAGGGGTGTTCGAATCCAGCGTCCCCGCCTTCACTACCTTGACGCCGTCGGTGCGCCAGTCGGTCGCCTTGGGTTGCGACATGCGTGCGTCCTCCTGGTCCGGAAGCTCGCACGTTTCGTGAGGAGCGACAACGCGAGCGTGCCTCCGCCGGCTTGACCTCATCGCGCTTTGGCGTTCCCATGCGCTGTCGAAACCATCGCAAAACCGGGAGTGAGCTGATGAAGAACCGTACCTTGACGATCGCGGCGAGCATCGCCTTCGCCGTGCTGGCCGGGCTCTGGGGCATCCAGGACTCGAGCGCGCAGATAGCCACGTTCAAGCGTGTCGAGCTCCAGCGGCACGATCTGTCCACGCAAGGCCGCGAAGCGGTGCTCGCCCGCGCCGAGTTCCCGGTCGGCGCCGGGGCCCCCAAGCACACCCATCCAGGCGAGGAGGTGGGCTACATCCTCGAGGGCGAGCTCGAGTTCACGATCGAAGGCAAGCCCGCGATGAAGCTGAAGGCCGGAGATTCGTTCTTCATCCCCGCCGGACAGGTACACGCGGCGAAGAATATCGGCAAGACCGCGGCCGCCGTCGTCTCGACCTACATCGTCGAGAAGGACAAGCCGCTCGCCACGCCGGCCAAGTGAAGCTGATCATTTCCCCTCGGCGCGTGGGGCGCACAGCTTGTCGAGGGTCAAGCTGATCTGGGTCCACAATATGATAACAGTGTAGACGATTCCATTATCATCGACAAGATCGCCATTCGGTCGGTCGCCGCACCTCGACAAGGCACCGCAGCTGACGATGAAAGAACACGAGATCGAGGTAGAAGTGTCGGTTCCCGAGCGTGATCCGATACTGGCGATCCATGACGCAGAAATCGCTGCCGAGCTCGAGGAGGAAGTGCTGGAGATTGCACATCTCATCGCCGAGAAGGTCACCCTGGAAAACCTCGTCGCGACGCTACATGAAGACGGTGTCCTCGAGCGCATGGGCCTCGAGGACCGGTTGAGCGACGTCACCGCCGAGTTCGCATCGATCCAGGCCAGGCGGAGTCGTGGCGCACCGTCGAATCCGAGCTGGTGTTCCATGGCGCCCCGGTACGCGGCCGCGCGGGGATCGATGCAAGGTTCACCAGCGACGTGATCTCCGCGATCGGACCTTGCCTGGTGTAGCGGCGCGCGGCACGTGATGCCAGCACGCCTTTGACGTGCGTGAACCAGCCCGCCACCAGCACCAGGCACACACCGCGATCACAGCGTCGTGACACCGCGAGGTGGCACACCATGGCACGTGCCGATCGCCCACGTGCCACAAGTGGAGCGTGATCCACCGGCGTCACCGGGCCGCTCGAGACGAGGACCCGGGCGCGCCAAGCCATGGAAATCCTGCTGTAGTTTGTGGCGTAGCGCCGGCCTGCGGTGCAGCGGCGCCGCTCCAGATCGTGATCACCGGCGCCATCGATCTCGGCGTCCGTCGTCGCGCTGGCTCGCCGTTCTCGCTCATTGCGGGGTGGCACACCCTTTGATGTAGCTCGCGGCTTACGACGACAAGCACGTCGAGATTCACGAGATCGCACCGCGATCGCGAACATCAGCAGGAGCCAACCGTGGAAGATCTATTTCGATTCGTCGCCCTCCGAGCCCCCCAGTCCGTTGACGACGCGCCGACCGTGGCGCTCACCCAGAAGTCCGCATTCCAGACCACGCTCACCGCGCTGCGCACACCCTCGCTCGGCAACTCGGACTCCCCCGCGTCCGCCGTGCCCCCTGCCCAGGCGATGGCAGCCGAGGCGCTCCGGTTCCAGACCGGGGCGGAGCCCTACCCCGGACGCTTCGTCTCCGATCCAGCGGCGATGCTGACGCTCCATGGCCAGCTCGAGCGGCTTCGTGCCGACCTGCTCGCGCTGTCCTCAGAGATCCACCTCGCCGACCTGCTCAGCCGGATCGAGAAGATCTTCGCCGTCACGGCAGAGGGACTGACGAGCTTCGTCAACGGAGAGCTGGTGAGGGACCACGTCTCGCGCGTCATCGACAGCGTCATCGCGATCTTCTTGGCGCCGACCCTGTTCCCTACCCTGCTCAGGCCCCTCACCGAGCTAGCCCAGACGCTTGCGCTCGTGCAGCGCGCCGGCGCGCGCGATGCCAGGCTGTCCTCGCTCGCGAGCGTGCACGCCGTGCTTGACGCGTCGCTGCTGCTGCCGCCCGCGATCTTTCCGATCTACCCGGACCAGATCCAGCCCCTTGGGGTGGGCAACCTGCTCGTCGTCAAGCAGCAGCTCAAGGGCTACGAGCTCGGCGACGTGTCCACCATCGAGAACGTGCTGCGCGGCGAGACCCGCAGGCGCACCGACAAGCACACACTCACCAGAGACGTCACCCAGGTCGACACGACCGAGACCACCAGCGAGACGACCAACGAGCTCACCACCACCACGCGCTTCGAGCTCAAGCAGGAGTCGGAGAACACGCTGAAAGAAGATCTCAGCGTCAAGGCGGGCGTGTCGGTGTCGGCGAAGTACGGCGCGGTCCAGATCGATGCGAAGACCGACGTCGCCTATAGCAATGCAAAGAGCGATTCGAACAAGATATCGCAGACCCAGGCCAAGGACGTGACCCAGCGCGCGGCGAGCAAGGTGACCGATCACGTCCTCCGGCAGCTCACCACCCGCATCATTGAGGCTCTCGAGCAGACAGACGAGCGGACGCTCGACAACGCCAAGGGCGCCGACAATCTCTCCGGTATCTATCAGTTCGTCAACAAAGTCTACGAGGCACAGGTCTTCAGCTACGGCAAGCGCCTGATGTTCGATATCATGATCCCCGAGCCGGCTGCATTCCTGCTCGACACCGCGACCACGCACGATGCGCGCCAGGCGCCGGTCAAGCCAGATGCCTTTACGCTCGCGCCGCACCAGATCGACTGGATCAATCCCGATGCGAGCAATGGCTACGGGGCGCTCGCCGCGAAGTACGGTGCGGCCATCACGGCGCCGCCCGACCCCTCCCAGATCTCGCTCCAGCACTCCTACTCGGACAAGGCCGACAGCGACGAAGTGAACAATAACCTCGCGGCTCACGAGAATATCGAGATCCCGGACAGCTACCTCGCCGTCTCGTGCAGCGTCGCCGCCGCTTACAACAACAAGGCCCAGGAAGCCCACAGTATGGGAGTGATCGTCGGCAGCAACAGCTTCGGGTGGAACAAGGACGAGGCGAACGCCGGCATGGTCCGGACCGGGACCCTGGCCGCCGCCCGCCTGGTCGGCGTCGCCATCCACACGACCAACGTGAAAGACTACAACGTCACGGTCTCCGTCTCGTGCGTGCTGCGGACCGGCGTCGTCGAGACCTGGCGGCAGCAGACATTCAACGCGATCCTGCAGGCCTTTCAGGAGCGGCTAAAGGATTATGAGGACAAGCTCGCCGCGCAGACCATCCAGCCGCGCTACGGGGCAGTGCTCGGCAGCGGTAACCCGGATAAGAACCGGGAGATCGAGCGCAATGAACTAAAGAAGGGCGCCATCGCCCTGCTCGGCCGAGTGGATCTGCTCGCCTTCGGAGCCATCGACACCACCCCGCCACCGCCGCTCACACAGGAGTTTCCGCGCCCGGCGAGCGTCGCCGTGGTGCAGGAGCAAGCGCGGGTGATCCGGTTCTTTGAGCAGGCCTTCGAGTGGGATCAGATCACGTACGTATTCTATCCCTATTACTGGGGCCGCAAGGAGACCTGGTACGATCGGGTCCAGCAAGACAGTGACGATCCGACGTTCGGCCAGTTCCTCCGCGCCGGGTCCGCCCGGGTCGTAGTGCCGGTGCGGCTCGGCTTCGAGGCCGACCTCCGCTACTTCCTTCTCACCGGACAACTATGGAGAGGCGCCGACCTGCCACACCTCACCGATCGCAACTATCTCGCAATCACCGAAGAGATCAAGGAACTCTCGGGGGCACCCGCCACCGCCAAGTCGCTGGAGCCGCCGTGGGACGTGAAGCTACCCACCGATCTCGTCAAGCTGCGCCCCGACGGCAAGCTCCCGAAGTGGCAACGCGTGTCCCCCGACGGCTGGGTATGGCAGGCCGTTCCCAAGGATGACGCGTGATCCCGCCTCGGCTCACCCACTGATCGTGTCACCGCTCCTCGCAGAGAGACCTCGCCATGCCCACCGCCAAGACGCCCGTCGCCGTCCGCAATGTTATCCTGGTCGCAGGGTACGACTACGAGGTCCCCAATCGCTCGTTCGGCGACCTAGCGATCGAGCGGATCCTCGAGCTGTTCGACCAGAAAGAGCACCTTCGCTATCCACTCCGCTTCCACCTGCTGAGCATCGCCAGCGGCCTCGTAGCCGAGAGCGTCGTGTTCGACAAGACGTACGCGCCGAGCGCGAGGGTGGCGCCCCTCCCGCTCGAGATAGGGCCGTTCTGGATGCGCGTCGAGCCGCGCTTCGCACCGGTGACGAACGATGCCTACGGCATCGACAAGGTGTTTCACGCGCCGCGCAATCGAGCGCCGGGCGACAAGCGCGAGATGTCCATCACCGACATCTATTGTTACCTGCACTCGTTTTGGGAGGCGGCGAGCAATACCAGCCCGGAGAACCTGGTCGCCTTCGACTCCATCCTCGAACTCAGCTTGTTCGCCCACGCCACGGTGGACGCGATCAGGCTGGTGAACAGCGTGGACGCAAGGCCCCGATCGAGCGAGCGCGACAAACTCGACAACGACGCGCGTGTCAAAGACCTGACCCGCTTCCCCTCGAGACGTGAGGCCACTGGCTTCTGGAGCCAGATCCGTGAGGTGTTCGACCGCGGCGCCGGCCGGGTACGGATCTGGGGGAGCGACGCCAACGGGGACACGCCATATCACGCCGCCCTCATCCGCGCCGCGCTCGCCGCGCGGGCCCTCGCCGTGCGCGCTACTCCGACGTCGAGCTTGCCAGCGACGATCTCCGACGACGATCTGATCGCGACGACCGATCCGCTCATCCTCAGCAAGCTGGGGAGCGGCGCGAGCAGGCTGGCCCTGGTCCAGGTGAAGACGATCCTGTCCGACGCCCTCGCCGCGAGCTACGCGAGCGCCTTGCAGGGAGCGCTCAAGGTCTCGCTCTACACCGCGCCACTCGGCGCGGTCACCGCACCCGAGCAGCACCCTCCGGGCCCGGACCGGCGACGCCTCCTCGCGGTGCCGGACACAGACCAGGACATCGCGAACTTTCACGCGAGCATGCTCAAGCTCCTGATCGATCGCGAGAATCGGAGATACGGAGTGCTCGGGCGTGCGCCACAGGACGCACGCAAGGATCCCGACGCGACCTCGCCGCTCGCCGGGATCCAGCTGTTCGAGCATTATCGGATGCCATTCGCGATCGATGCCTCGGACAAGAGCGTGATCCGGCGGGGACCGGCGCGGCAGCCGCTTGCGAACAAGCTCGCGAACGCGGTCGAGGCCGCGCTGAAGCCCTATTATGTCAAGGATGGCGTATCCAGGTACAGCCTACCGGACATGCAGAAGCTACCCGCGATCGCGATCGCCGATGTCTCAGGGACCGCGCCCTACCCCTACGCGGCCACGCCGAACGACGACGTCCCATACTACTCGGCGAGTCTGCTCAAGGCGGCGGCGCTGTTCTCGACGGGCCGGCTGTTGAAGGTGGTTGGCGATCTGAGTGAGAAGGGACTCAAGGGCAGCCCAACCAGGGACGTGCTCGCCCTCCTCGCGCCCTGCCTGGACGGCGTCATCGATCGCGCTGCCGATTTCGGCGGAGCCGACGTCATCCAGAATGGCCATGCCGCCACGCTCGAATGGAAGCATCGGGTCCCTGATTACAGGAACCTGCTGAGCATGTCGGCGCCACCCTGGGACATCAACAAGGAGCAGGCGGCGAACATCGACAAGATCTTCCGCGATCCCAACAGAAGCAACGGCGCAGCGCTGAAGTTCATCCACGGCCTGGGCTACGCCTGGATCAACGCCGTCATGCGGCTCTCGGGATTCCCGGGGATATGGCTCGCGGGCGACTATTCCGGCGCTACCCAGTGGCCGTCTGCCACGATCGCCTCGAGCAACGATGGCCCCGTCGCACAGGCGACCACCGCCCGGGATATGGCCGCGCTGTTCGCGGTCATTGCCCGCGAGGGCCTCGTCGAGACCGCCAAGATGCGAACAGAGTGGCTAAGCCTCGGACGCGGATGGCTAGACGATCGCCTCCAAGAAGCGCCCACAAGCGGGTTCTCCGAGGTCGGAGCGAAAGTGGGTCTGGGCCCCCTCAAGAACAGCAACTTCGTCTGGTCGGAGGCGGCGATCGTCGTCCAGGATACGATACCGCGGACGTTCGTCGTCGTATGGCAGAACTGCTTGAAGAAGGATCTGCCGAGGGTCGTCTCCATAGTGCGCGCGGCGCTCGAACACTACGCCGGTTGAGCACGCCCGCGTGCGATTGTCGCCGCTGCGCGTCAGGACTTCGTTCGCTGACGTCGTGACGCGGGATAGATCTGGCCGCGGACCTCGCCGTGGAAGGTGTTGGCCTTGTGTGCAGGTTGAAATACAAAACGCCCTTTCGGGCCAGGTATTCCAGGGCGGAGATGGTCATCGAATCTGTGCGAGAGCCGATCTTAGCGGCGCTACCTGTTCGAGCGCCGCTTCCAGGACGCGCGCGACGTGGACCGCGGGGCGGCCGGCGCCATCGGCGATCTGATGGCGACAGCTCGTGCCGTCGGCGACGATCAGCGCCTCGGGGGGCGCGCCGCGCACCGCGGGGAGCAGGCTCCTGTCCGCCATGCGCATGGAGATGTCGTAGTGATCCTTCTCGTAGCCGAACGCCCCCGCCATGCCGCAGCAGCTCGACTCGATCACGTGGGTCGAGACGCCGGGGACGAGCCCCAGCGCGGCGACGACGTCCGGCATCGCCCCCAGCGCCTTCTGGTGGCAGTGGCCGTGCAGGAAGATGTCCTGCTTGCCGTGGTCGCGGAATGCCAGCTCGAGCGTTCCCCGGCGGCGCTCGGCGGCGAGAAACTCTTCGAGCAGGACCGCTTGTCGGACGATCGCCGGGACCGCGTCGCCCTGGACCACAACCGGTAGCTCGTCGCGCAGGGTCAGGAGGCACGACGGCTCGATGCCGACGATCGGCACGCCGCGCTCGGCGTGGGGGCCCAGCGCGGCGACCAGCCGAGCGAGCTCGACGCGCGCCTCGTCCACCAGGCCCGCGCTGAGGAAGGTGCGCCCGCAGCACAGCGGACGAGCGGAGGTATCTTCGAGCACCGTATAGCGCCCCGCCTCGAGCACGCGCCGCGTGGCATGCGCGTTCTCCGGCTCGAAGTAGCGTGAGAAGCAATCGACGAACAGCACGGCTTGCTTGCCCGGCGTCGTCGTCGCGGTCGTTGTCGTCAGTCGGGGTGGCGGCGTGGTGTAGATATCGCGGCGCCAGGCCGGGAGCTTGCGCTTCCGGCTCATGCCCGTGAGCTTCTCGCCGAGGGCCGCCAGGGCCGGCACGCGGTTGCGCAGGTTGATGAGCGGCGCGAACCGCGCGGCGGTCGCGGCATAGCGCGGGAGATAGGCGGTGAGCTTGGTCTGGCGCGAGACCCCGTGCCGCGCGTTCCAGTGGTGCAGGAACTCGATCTTCATGCGCGACATGTCGACGCCCGTCGGGCATTCGCGCCGGCACGCCTTGCAACCGACGCACAGGTCCATCGTCTCCTTCATGCTCTCCGAGACCAGCGCGTCGGGGCCGAGCTGGCCGCTCAACGCGAGCCGCAGGCTGTTGGCGCGCCCGCGGGTGGCGTCGCGCTCGTCGCCCGTCGCCTGATAGCTCGGACACATCACCGCATCGAACTTGCGGCAACTGCCGTTGTTATTGCACATCTCGGTGGCGGCCAGGAGCCCCCCGGCCTCCGACCAGTCGAGCGCGGGGACGACCTTCAAGGCCGCGTAGCCGGGCTTGTAGCGAAACAGGCTGCGATCATCCATCCGGGGCGCGCGCACGATCTTTCCGGGATTGAGCAGCCCCTGGGGGTCGAACGTATCCTTCACCGACTCGAACGCGCGGACGATGCGCTCGCCGAACATCATCGTGTGGAACTCCGAGCGGCTCAGGCCGTCGCCGTGTTCGCCGGAGTGCGAGCCTCGGTATTCCTTGACGATGGCGAACGCCTCCTCGGCGATGGCCCGCATCTTTCGCGCGCCGGATTCATCCTTCATGTTGAGGATCGGACGGACGTGCAGGCAGCCGACCGAGGCGTGCGCATACCAGGTCCCCTCGGTCCCGTACTTCGCGAATAACCGCGTCAGCCGCTCGGTGAACTCCGCCAGATCCGGAAGCGCCACCGCGCAGTCCTCGATGAAGGAGATCGGCTTTCCGTCGCCCTTCATCGACATCATGATGTTGAGCCCCGCCTTGCGCACCGCGGTCATCTCGGCCTGCGAGGCCGCGTCGGGGAGCCGGACCACCGAACCGGGATGGCCGTGATCGGCGAGCAGCTCCTCGAGGCGCTGCAGCGATGCCAGGAGCGGCGCCTGCTCGTCGCCCGCGAACTCGACCAGGAGGATCGCGTCGGGGGCGCCCTGGACGTGGCGCTCGAGCGTCGCGCGAAACACCGGGAGCCGGCGCGCGAGCTCCATCATCTTGCGATCCACCACCTCGACCGCCGCCGGCGAGAGCTCGACGATGAAGCGGGTCATGTCCATCGCATCGAAGAACCGCGCGAAGTGGCAGACCGCGCCGACCTTGTGGCGGGGGATGCGGCTCAGCTTGAGCTTGATGCGCGTGAAGAACCCGAGCGTGCCCTCCGAGCCGACCATGAGCTGGGCCAGGTTCGGGCGCGGCCCGCCGAGCGCGTCGATGTTGTAGCCACCGACCCTGCGCAACACCTTGGGGATCCGCAGCGCGATCTCCTCGGCGTTGTCGGCGTGGAGCGCGCGCATCGCCGCCGCCAGCTCGGCGAGCCTCGGGGGTGAACCGGTCGCGCCCGCCGGGAGCTCGCCGAACACGACGCGCGAGGCGTCGGCCAGCACCGCCTCGACCTCGAGCACGTTGTGCACCATGAGGCCGTACTTGATCGATCGGGTGCCGGCCGAGTTATTGCCGGTCATCCCGCCCAGCGTGGCGTGGGCCGAGGTCGAGACGTCGACCGGGAACTGCCAGCCGGTGGCCTTGAGCTGGCGATTCAGCTCGTCGAGGACGATGCCGGGCTGCACGGTCGCGGTGCCCGCCGCCGCGTCGATCTCGAGGACGCGGTTCATGTGGCGGCTGGTATCCATCACCACCGCCTCGCCGAGCGGCTGACCATTCTGCGAGCTGCCGCCGCCGCGGGGAATCACCGGGAAGCCCTCTTGCCGGGCGAGCGCGATGGCGGCGACCACGTCCTCGGTGCCCCGCGGCAGCGCAACCCCGATCGGCTCGATCTGATAGATCGAAGCGTCGGTCGAATAGCGGCCGCGCGTGAAGGCATCGAACAGGACCTCGCCCCGCATCACCTCGCGCAGCCGCGCCGCCAGCGCCGGATCTCCGAGCAGCTTGCCCATGGCTAGTTTTCGATCGCGATCGCGACCGGAGGAACGACCGGCGGCTCGTCGACGAACTTGCGCTCCGGATGCATGGTGAACGCCAGCACTGCCCCGATCAACAGCAGCGCGACAGATCCATAGAACGGCAGGTGCCAGTCGCCGGTGACATCGACGATCTTGCCAAAAACGATCGGAGAGACGATCGCCGCGAGCGCCGAGCCGGTGTTCATGAGCCCGCTGGCGGTGCCCGAGTACTGCGGCGCGATGTCCATCGGCACCGACCAGATCGGCCCGATGACGAGCTCGAGGAAAAAGAACCCGCCCGACAGGCAGAGCGTCAAGGGGACGAGGTCGCGCAGGAACAGGACCGGGATCAGGCAGCCGGCGGCTCCCAGCATCCCGGGCAAGATCACCGCGAGGCGTGAGAACGCCACCCGGCCGGTCTTGTGGAGCAGGTAGTCGCTGAGGATCCCTCCCAGGGCGTCGCCCACGACTCCCGCGAAGAACACGCCGCTCGAGTACAGCGCCGACTTCTTGAGATCGAGCTTGTAACCATCGGCAAAGAACTGCGGCAGCCAGTTGATGATCAGCCACAACGACCAGCCGTAGCAGAAGTACGTGAGGGTCACCGGAAAGATGCGGACGATCAGCCGCCGCCACGGCACGGTCCTGGCGGCGGTCTTCGGGGCGCTGGGCGGCGGCAGCCGCGCGAGATCGGCAGCCGTGATGCCGGCGTGGTCGCGTGGGTCATCGCGAAAGTACAGCCACCAGACCGCGACCCACACCATGCTTGCGACCCCCAGGATCACGAACGCGCCGCGCCAGGTCAGCCAGATCATGAGGGCGGCCACGATGGGCGGCGTCACCGCGTTGCCGAGCCGCGCGAACGAGTGGGTCACGCCCTGCGCGAAGCCGCGCCGGCCCACGGGCGTCCAGCTCCGCATGACGCGCGTCGCCGTCGGGAACGTGGCGCCCTCGCCGAAGCCGAGCGCGAGCCGGAAGATCATGAGCGAGACCAGGCCGGTCGCGAGCCCGGTGAGCGCGGTGGCCAGCGCCCAGATCGAGCCGCAGATGAACAACGTCTTGCGCGGACCGAGCCGGTCGCCGAGCCATCCCCCCATGACCTGGAACAGCAAGTAGGTCCATCCGAACCCGGAGAACACCCAGCCGAGCTGTGTCTTGGAGAGGTGAAAATCGTCCTTGAAGCCACTCGCGGCCGTGGCGACGTTCACCCGGTCGATGTAGGTGAGGAAATACATCAAGCAGAGCAGGAACAGCACGATGCTGGGGGCGGTCGGCTTCCGGATCTTCATGGGCGGTGCTCTCGATTCAGATCGCTTGTCGGCCGCGACCAGCTGCCAGCTTCACGGCAGCAAGGTACTAGGGTTGTGCGCTGTCGCAGAGAAACTTCATCGCTTCCTGCGTGCCGCCGGCCCGGTGCGGCACCCCGGCGATGGTCAGCCCCATCTCGACGCCGGCGAGCGTCCCCATGAGCGTCAGGTCATTCAGCGCGCCGACGTGGCCGATGCGAAACACCTTGCCGGCGAGCTTGGCGAGCCCGACGCCCAGGGACATGTCGAACCGCGCCAGCACGGCGGCGCGGAAGGCGTCCGCGTCGTGGCCTTGCGGCATCACCACCGCGGTCAGGACGTTCGAGTGCTCCGCGGGCTCGGCGCACAGGATCTCGAGGCCCCACCCGCGCACCGCGCGCCGGGTCGCCTCGGCGTGGCGCGCGTGCCGGGCGAACACGGCCGGCAGCCCTTCCTCGCGCAGCATGGCGAGCGCCTCGCGCAGGCCGTAGAGGAGGTTGGTCGCCGGCGTGTAGGGAAAAAACCCGCTCGCGTTGTTCTTGAGCATGTCCTCCCAGTCCCAGTACGAGCGCGGCATTCCCCCCTGTTTGGCCACCGCGAGGGCCTTGTCACTGACGGCATTCATGCCGAGGCCCGGCGGTAACATGAGGCCCTTCTGAGAGCACCCCACGCTGACATCGACGCCCCACTCGGCGTGGCGGTACTCGATCGAGGCGAGCGAGGAGATCGTGTCGACCATGAACAGCGCACCGTGGCGCGCCCGATCGATGGCCTGGCGGATCTGGGGGATGCGGCTGGCGACGCCCGTCGAGGTCTCGTTGTGAACGACCATCACCGCCGCAACCGCACCCTGGCGGTCTTCGGTGAGCTTGGCCTCGACCACCGCGGGATCGACGCCGTGCCGCCAGTCGCCCGCGACGAAGTCGACCGATAGCCCCAGGCGCTCCGCGATCTTCTTCCACAGCGTGGCGAAGTGACCGGTCTCGAACATGAGCACCCGATCGCCCGGCTTGAGCGTGTTGACGATGGCCGCCTCCCACGCGCCGGTTCCGGACGACGGGAAGATGATCACCGGCCCCTGGGTGCCGAACACCGGGCCAAGGCCCTCGAAGATCTCGGCCGAGAGGCGCGCAAACTCCGGGCCGCGGTGGTCGATCGTCGGCCGATCCATCGCCCGGAGCACGCGATCGGGGACGTTCGTGGGTCCAGGAATCTGAAGAAAATGCCGACCACTCCGGAGGGTCAAGGGCGCTGGTTTCCCGGACGCTTGCATGTTGAATCCAGTCTACAGATCGACAAAAAACCAACAAGTACGTCGGGTTGAATGGACGGTTTCACCGCGAATCAAGCCATCCACGACGCGATCGTCGCTGCCCCCGGCAACAGTGTGTTGACGCGGCGCTTCCGCGCGAGCACCAACTCCTCCGTGCTGGCACACGATGGGCTCCGGAGTCCCGGCGTGCTGTTTTGCCACAATGTGCGCCATAGCTCAGCGTAAGGCGAGCGAATACGCACAGTGGCGCGCTTGGCGCATGGCTTTTTGCCCTCCATGCCTACTAACTACTCGCAGTGATTGGCGACTGCGAAGCTCAAGTGCCTTGCGTTGTATGCAGCAACGGCTTCATTCTTGAAGCTGCGCTGGAACCTGCACCTGTAACTTCCGTAGCAGCGATTGGCGAAACTGCCGCACCAATAGCCCCGTGCGGCTCGTCTCGTGAGGAGAGCGCGAATGACTGATACTACTGATCGTCCGAGCTCTCCCCAGGAGCTCCTCGAACCGCCGTCGAGCTTGCTCACGCGGGAGGATGTCGCGGCGCTCACGCCGAAGGGGTCGACCAATGGACACGCGACCGAGGCCAACGCCTTTGCACGCAATCTATTGTCGGCCTTGCTGCGGTTCAAGGCCGGCGACTTCAGCTCGCGGATGCCGGCAGAGCTGACGGGCCTCGAGGGCAAGATCGCCGATGTCTTCAATGACATCTTGCACGTCAGCGAGCGCCGCGCCGCCGAGACGGCGCGCGTGTGCCGGGTCGTCGGCAAGGAAGGCAAGCTCAAGGAACGCATGCGCGTGCCCGGCGCCGTCGGCGGCTGGGCCGACGAGATCGACGCGCTCAATACCCTGATCGCCGACCTCGTATGGCCGACGACCGAGGTCACGCGCGCCGTCGGCGCCGTCGGCAAGGGCGATCTCGGCCAGGCGATGTCGCTCGACGTCGACGGCCGTCCGCTCGAAGGCGAGTTCCTGCGCTCGGCGCAGCTGGTCAACAAGATGATCGATCAGCTCTCGGTGTTCACGTCCGAGGTGACCCGCGTCGCCCGCGAGGTCGGCACCGAGGGCAAGCTCGGCGGCCAGGCCCAGGTCAGGGGCGTCTCGGGCGTGTGGAAGGATCTGACCGAGTCGGTCAACCAGATGGCCGGTAACCTCACGGCGCAGGTCCGTAACATCGCCGAGGTGACGATCGCCGTGGCCTCCGGTGACCTCTCGAAGAAGATCACCGTCGACGTGCGCGGCGAGATCCTGCAGCTCAAGGAAGCCATCAACACGATGGTCGAGCAGCTGCGCTCGTTCGCCTCGGAGGTCACCCGCGTCGCCCGCGAGGTCGGCACCGAGGGCAAGCTCGGCGGCCAGGCCGTCGTGCCGGGCGTCGCCGGCACCTGGAAGGACCTCACCGACAACGTCAACGCGATGGCCAGTAACCTCACCGGCCAGGTCCGCAACATCGCCGAGGTCACCACCGCCGTCGCCCGCGGTGACCTGTCGCGCAAGATCACCGTCGACGTCAAGGGCGAGATCCTCGAGCTCAAGAACACGATCAACACGATGGTCGATCAGCTGAACGGCTTTGCCTCCGAGGTCAGCCGCGTCGCCCGCGAGGTCGGCACCGATGGCAAGCTCGGCGGGCAAGCGCAGGTCCCCGGCGTCGCCGGCACCTGGAAGGACCTCACCGACAACGTCAACGCGATGGCCAGTAACCTGACCGGCCAGGTCCGCAACATCGCCGAGGTCACCACCGCCGTCGCGCGCGGCGACCTGTCGCGCAAGATCACCGTCGACGTCAAGGGCGAGATCCTCGAGCT
>Ga0308175_100000303_pt1 | contig 35661 bp, 24 predicted proteins | sample PhyCR1_3_FD_203893 | JGI IMG/M metagenome (GOLD analysis project Ga0308175, IMG submission 203893) | Soil microbial communities from UC Gill Tract Community Farm, Albany, California, United States - DLSLS.C.R1 | ecosystem: Environmental > Terrestrial > Soil > Agricultural land | place: USA...
AATCTCGCCACCGTGGTCCCGGATGATCTGCTGGGTGAGCGCCAGGCCGAGGCCGTTCCCGCCCTCCTTGGTCGAGAAGAACGGGTCGAACAGGCGGGGCAGGAGCTCGCTCGCGATCCCGACCCCGTCATCCTCGACCTCGATCTCGACGTGGTCCCGCTCCCCGCGCGTGCGCAGGACGACATGGCCGCCACCTTTGATGGAAACCGCGTCAGCTGCGTTACGGACCAGATTGATCAAACATTGCCGGATCTGGTTGGCATCGACGTAGCCGGCCGGGTCTTCGGGGTCGAGCGTGGTCTCGAGCACGACGTGGCGGGTCGCGAGGTCGTTGCGCACGAAGCCGACGAGGTCATCGATGATCGCGTTGAGCGATTCTTTCGCAAGCTTGGGCTTGCCGCCGCGCAGGCCCAGGTAGGTCTCGGTGACCTCGGTCAAGCGGTTCACCTCGTTATGGATCGCGCGGCACAGCTCGCGCGCCTCGACCGCCTGCTCTCCGAGTTCATCCTCGAGCAACTCTGTGTTGAGGCCGATCGAGGACAGGGGGTTGCGGACCTCGTGGGCGATCTGGGCGGCCATCTTGCCCACCATGGCGAGCCGGGCCGCCCGCAGCTTCTCCTCCTCGCGCTCCTGCACGGCGCGGCCCATCGAGTTGAATTCGCGGGCGAGGTCGGCGATCTCGGTCGGACCAGTTTCCAGGATCCGCTTGCCATAGTCACCGGCGGCGATCCGCCGGGCGCCCTCGCGCAGCCGCCGGAGCGGCCGCAGGGTCACCGCGACCCAGGTGGTGATGAGGATGCCGAGCACCACGGCGGCGATCCCGAAGTAGATCGCCCGCATCAAGATCGTTCGCTCGTTGTCGGCGAGCCAGTCCTTGGTACGCGTCGTCCGAGACTCCTGGAAGTTGCGCAGGGCCACGGCCTTGCGCCAGATGCCGAGCTCGTGTTCGTCGTCGCGAAGGCGTTGCAAGGCGTCGTATGCCAGCTTGTGAGGCCCATCGAGTGCGTCGTAGATGGCCTGAAAGCCAGGATCGGACTTGTTCGGGACGTGGATCGGTGGGGCCGCCAGGAGCGCGGCGTAGAGCGGTCCTACCTCGTTGACCGCCTGGTTGAGATCGTCGACCATCGGCACGGTCTTCGGCAACTGCCTGGCGACCTCGGAGGCGGCATTGCCATCCGAGTTGACCAGCGCACCCAGGCCTTTGAGCGTCTCGACGATCTCGCCGATCGCGCGATCCCGCTTGCTGCGTAAGCTCCCGATCGTCTTCGTGACCTCGACAGGCCGAGCCGCATCGAAGATCCCCTGCTCGAGGTAGTTCTTGAGATCGCCCTGGCGTAGCGCGAGGTCGCTCGACTTCATCGCGAGGGGGACGTAACCACGGAGAATCAGCGATGCTTCATCCTCCACCTCACGCAGGTTCACCACGATCGTAACGGCAAATACGCCAAACGTGATCGTCAGCGCAATAAAACCGAGGAGGATCCGGGCCGATAGCGTGCGCATGACCTGCGTCACCAGACGGTAGCTCGGCTGCTACGAGCAAGCCAGACCCGCCTTTTCATGGGGCGGGATGTGTATACTACAGCCCGGGGAACCCAATGATCCGAGTTCTTTCCTCAGCTTGTGTTGTGCTCCTGCTGCTCGCCGTGGGCGGCAGGGCGTGGGCCGGGGGCAAGACCCCGATCGCGATCCTCGGCCTCGAGGTCTACGACAACGGTAGCGGCATCGATCCGGAAACCACGAAGGCTGCGAAGGAGATCACCGTGGCGCTTCGCGATCGTGCGAAGGCCGGCACCGGCCCCTACGCCCCGGTGACGAGCGAGAAGGAGCTGATCGACGAGAAGCTCCTCAACAACTGCGATACAGAGGCCGCCGTGTGCATGGCCGCGATCGGCACCGAGCTGCAGGCGGAGGCCGTGCTGTACGGCAAGATCGAGAAGGTCACCCAGACCAACCCCCCCTCCTACCGGGTCTCGCTGAAGCTCCTCAACGTCAACCGCAAGCAGCTCGTGAGCTCGACCGTCGAGACGCTGCCGCTCGCCGGGGCGACCGGCACGGGGCCCTCGACCTACGCCAAGGCCTGGTACGCCAAGCTCGTCGGGATCAACACCGGCGGCACGGTGGTCGTCAAGGCAAACATCGACCGCGGCACGGTGATGCTCGACGAGGAGGCCAAGGGGAACCTGGCCAGCGGCACGCTCACCCTGAGCAACGTCCCCGAGGGCCGCCATACGCTCGCGATCGAGGCCAAGGACTACCAGCGCTACGAGGCGTCGATCACGGTCCGCAACGGCGAGACGCTGCCGCACAACGCGACGCTGAGCGAGATGTCGAAGAGGACGGCGAAGACGCCGAAGACGCCGAAGCCGCCACCCACGGGCGAGCCGAGCGGCAAGGAGGCGACCGTGGCGACGACGTCCGGCTCCAACATCTGGAAGCCGGTGTTCATCGGTACTGCAGTGCTCGAAGCCGGGGCGATAGGATTCACGTACTACGAGTATTCGAGGGCCAACGCAACTGCTCCTCCTGGCTCAAATGATGGCCAATGCGGGGGCAATATGGACCCGAAACTCACCGAGCCATGCCATCATAACGACCTCAACAAGGTTGGGTGGGTAGTGAGTAGCGTGGTCGGAGCGGCCCTGGTCGGGTCGTTCTACATGGCCTTCATCCGTGACCGAGGCCATACCGAGACCCAGACCGCGAGCGGCGGGCACCGCAAGCGGCGCGAGCTCGCGATCACGCCGGTCATCACGCCCGACGGCGGTGGGGCGACGTTACGCTTCGACTGGTAAGTGGTTCGACCATGCCAAAGGCTCTCTCGTCACTGTGCCTGGTCTTGCTGATCTGCTTTGGCGGATCGGCGTGGGCCGGTAAGCCGAAGATCGCGATCCTCGGCCTCGAAGTGGCGCCGGGGCCGGGCGGCAACCCGGAGCCTGAAACGACGCTGGTGGCGCGGGACATCACCCGGGAGCTCCGGCAGCGCGCCCAGGCCAGCACCAGCCCGTACGTCCTCGCGCCGAACAGCAACAAGGAGCTGATCGACGAGAAGCTCCTGATGTCGTGCGACAACGAGGCGGCGAGCTGCATGGTGGTGATCGGCGCCGGGCTCGCGGCCGACGTGCTGCTCTACGGCCGCGTCGAGCGCAAGGGCGACGTTTACCGGGTGTCGCTCAAGCTCCTGGACGTCAAGGCCAAGACCATCGAAACGGCGGCCGAAGAGCTGGCGGTGGGCGGCTCGGTGACGGGCGTGACCAAGCGGCTCTACAACAAGCTGATCGGCGAGGCTCAGGGTGCCAGCGTTGCCGGTACCCTGACCGTCAAGGCCAGGAGCCAGACCGGCGTCACGATCCGCAGCGGCAGGGTGATGGTCGACGAAGATCGCAAGGGTGAGCTGTCCGGTGGGAGGCTGACCGTGACGGGGATCGCCGAGGGCCGTCACACGATCGCGATCGAGGCCGGCGGGTACCAGCGGTTCGAAGAGATCGTCACGATCCGCGGCGGCGAGCAAGCGACCCTCGATGCGCTCCTGCTCGAGAGATCGACGCAAGAGACGTCATCATCGAACAACCTGATGTGGAAGCTCTCGCTTGGGGCAGGCATCGCCGTCATGGCCGCCGGGGGCGGGTTCGCCGCATATAGCTACTTCGCCAAGGTGAACAAGCAACTCGAGCCATCGACCTTGCAGATCGTCGGCAACATGGGCGCGGCCGTCGGATCCGACGACTGTGGCAAGTCGTATCAAGACATCCTCGATCACAGCAATCCGAGGGTAACTTCGTTCAACTATGGCGCCCTGCAGACTGCCTGTACGTGGAGGACACGGACGTACATCGGCTATGCCATCGGAGGTGTTGGTTTGCTTGGCGCTGTCGTCTCGCTGATCATGTTGACTCGCGACACCGATGCCACGGAGCAGCCACCGACCGGAGCTCGCGGCAAGAAGTCCGACCTTGCGATCGCGCCGATGCTGACGCCGGCCGGCGGCGGCGCGACGCTCTCGATGACCTGGTAGCGGCCTGGCCGAGGCTCCGCGCATGGGCACCTGGCTGGCGTGCAAGATGGCGAGGCCTGCCAGGCTGAATCAAGTTCGCTCCAGCACCGAGAACAGGGAGCGTTCCCTAGCGAGAACCTGGGCTTGCCAAGGTGCTATGTTTCGCGGCATTGCCCCACACCCAGTTGAGTAGTCGTGCAGCGTTGCGCATGTCGTCTGCGCATGTGCAGCATGAGCACCTTCGCGCAGATGCTCGGCACCTTGCGCGCCACGGCTCAGCGATATGTAGGGTCATGGCGGCGGGCGGCGCATAGCTCACGAGATCACCGCGCTACGGATCGACCGGCGAGCGAGGCCCGATAGGGCGAGGCGCAGGCCCTACGACATGGTCCCCGGAAGGGCTCGTGGTCACCGAGAGATGGGTTTCACGAACTTCCCTTTGCTCACTTCGAGTAGATCGGCAGCGTCACCGCTCGGCAGCTCTCCAGACGGGCAGGGTGAGTCCGACACGTGAATCGAAGCCTCGCGGGGATCGCTTCTGCCGGTCATCCGCGTTCGCCATCTGCGGGCAGTTTCGAGCTCGGTCGCATTCCTGCAAGCGCAACAGACCATGGTGGCTAGTGTTTCCAGCCCTCCCGTAGAGTTCCAGCCCGACGATATCGTCGAAGGTCGCTACCGGATCATCCGCAAGCTCGCGGACGGCGGCATGGGCACGGTGTTTCTGGCCGAGCACGTGCGGATCAAGCGGCGGGTCGCCCTCAAGCTCTTGCACGCCGAGCTTGCGAAGGACGGCACGATGGTCACCCGGTTCATGAACGAAGCCGCGGCGGCGGGCATGCTCGGCCATCCCCACATCGTCGAGTCCACCGATATGGGGTTCACGAGCGACGGCGTGCCGTACATCGTGTTCGAGTACCTCGAGGGGTGCCTCCTGACCGAGGAGGTCTATCGACTCGGTGGCTTGCCGGTGCGGCGGGCGCTCCAGCTCGCGAGCCAGATCGCGTCGGCGCTCGAGGCCGCGCACAACGCCCAGATCGCGCACCTCGATCTCAAGAGCGACAACGTGTTCCTGATCCATCGCGGTGAGTCGAACGATCACGTGAAGGTGCTCGATTTCGGCATCTCGCGGTTCATGGCCGCCGACTCCGACAAGACGCAGCGCGGGATCCTGATGGGGACGCCGGAGTTCATGGCGCCCGAGCAGATCACGACGCCCGATGCGGTCGACGGCCGGGCCGACATCTACGCCCTCGGCGTGCTCCTGTACGAGATGCTGACCGCACGCCGGCCGTACGTGAACGACGATCCTCGCATCCTGCTCCACCGGATCGTCCACGAGCCGCCGCCGCCGCTCGGCCGGCGGGTCCCGGCGTCGCTCGAACACCTCCTGTTCGATCAGATGCTCGCGAAATCCTGCGACCAGCGGATCCAGACCATGCGCGAGGTCAAGACGATCCTCGACGAGATCGCCTTCACCGTGCGGCCGGACGTCCCCGAGGCGGCCCCCACGTTCGAAGAGCCGAGCCAGTCGATCGAGATCGCGTTCGTCGCGCCGGCCGTGCGATCGCCGCGCCGGCCCCACGCGGGGTGGCCGATCGCCGGGCTGGTCGCGGGGGGCCTGGGCTGTCTCCTTTGGTTCGTCGAGGCCTGGCAGATGGGCGCGATCGATCATGGGATCCTGCACAGCCTGCGCGGCGCGAGCTGGGCGATCGGCGCGCTCCTGTTCTCGATCTACGCGCTTGCCTGGCTGATCGTCGGGCGCCGCACCGAGCCCAGCCCCGTGCATCGCTCCTATGTCAGGCGCGACAGCTGGACGCGCCTGAACTACCTCCCGCCTCGACGATTCGCGGCCGACCGGGCGCGCCGGTAGCCCGAGACACCCGAGCGCGGCCGGGATCGCTCACCGCTTGCGCGGGCGGCGCGGCTTCTTCGTCACGGCCGGCATCTGCACGCCCACGTCGGTCGGGGTGAGCTTGCCGCTCGCGACCTGCTCGCCGCGCCGCGTGATCGTGATCGTCGGATATTCGCCGCGCGACGCCTCGACCAGGCCGGCGCCCTCGAGCGCGCGCAGGAGGTCGAGCGCCGGCCGCTCGCGCCAGCCGCGCAGGCAGTTGCGCTCGGGCAGCTCGTCGAACCGCGGATCGTCCTCGCTGCCGACCGCGAGCTTCACGACCCGCATCCGGCCGAACCGGCCGGCCAGCGCGCCGACCAGCGAAAGCAGGCCCCGGATCGCGGTCAGCTCTCCGGCCGAGAGCACCATCGCCGTGGGCCGGCCGTGCGCGAGCGCCTCGCAGGTATCGCAGGCCCCGCACCGGCGCTCGCGATCGCTCCAGTCGAGGTCGCCGAAGTACTCGAGCACGAACTGGCGGCGGCACCGCGGATAGTACGCGTACGCGACCATCGTGCGCAGCTTGCCGCGCTCGACCTCCGCGCGCCGGGCGAGCGACTCGACGTCGAGCGGTGGGTACATCCCCGGCTCGGGCCGCATCGCCGCGATCCGCTCGTCATCGCGCCGCAGCATGCCGTGGCGCTCGAGGATCCGCAGCGCGGCGCCCATGGTCGCGCCCTTGACATCGCCGCCGAGCTGGGTGCGCAGCCGGGCCTCGAGCTCGTCGTCGTACGGCGTGAGCTTGCCCAGCTCCGGCCGATCGCGGAGCAGCTTCCAGATGCCGCGCAGGACCTCCGCCGATGGATACGACGCGTCGATCAGGAACTCCTGCAGCTTGATGTCGCTGTGGTTGAACAGCAGCACGCAGCGTGTGGGCTTGCCGTCGCGGCCGCCGCGGCCGGCCTCCTGGTAGTACGCCTCCGGGCTGCGCGGGATGTCGGCGTGGACGACCAGCCGGATGTCCGACTTGTCGACCCCCATCCCGAACGCGTTGGTCGCGACGATCGCGTCGAGCTGGCCGGCCATGAAGACGTCTTGCGCCCGTTCGCGCACCGCGCCCTCGAGGCCCGCGTGATAGACCCGCGTGCGCATCCCGGCGACCTTGAGCGCGGCCGCGTACTTCTCGGCGTTCTTGCGGGTCGACGCATAGACCAGCGCGACCCCACCGTCGCGCGTGCGCACGAGCTCGACCAGCTTGTCCGACTTGTCGTCGCCGCCGCCGGCGCGCTCGACCGCATAGTGCAGGTTGGGTCGATCGAACCCGCGGACGTAGAACTCCGGCGAGTCCAGCCCGAGCTGGTGGGCGATATCGCGGCGGACCTCCGGAGTTGCCGTGGCGGTGAAGGCCGCGATGCGCGGCGCCCCGAGCTGCCGGACCACTTCACCGAGCCGCCGGTACTCCGGCCGGAAGTCATGACCCCACTCCGAGATGCAGTGGGCCTCGTCGATCGCCACGAGCCCGAGCCGGCCAGCCATGGCGCCCAGCGCATCGAGGAACCGGGGGCTGCGAAACCGCTCGGGCGCGACGTAGATCAGCGTGTACATCCCGGCGCGGATGCCTTCGATGATCTCGCGCTGCTCCTCGGCGCCCGCGTGCGAGGTCAGCGCCACCGCCGGCACCCCCCGCGCGCGCAGCGCATCGACCTGATCCTTCATCAGCGCGATCAGCGGCGAGATCACCAGCGTGACGTCGCCGCGCTCGGCCAAAATAATCGCAGGTAGCTGATAACACAGCGACTTTCCGGCGCCGGTCGGCATCACCGCGACCACGGGCCGGCCCGACAGGATGTCGCGGATCACGTCGGCCTGGCCCGGCCTGAGCGCGTCGTGCCCGAACATCGCCAGCGCACGCAGCAGCACGTCCTGCGTGCCGCTGCCCTCCTGCGCACCGATCGCGTTACCCAACACGGCGGCCACCCTAGCAGAGCCCTCCGACATCGCGAAGCATTCGAGATCATGTCCGAACTTCGGACACGCTCCGCCGCGAAACTACGAAGCACCCGCCATGTGGTGGGCATTGACCCACCCCTGCACCGAGGCGCTGGCGGCGCACCGCTTCGTGCATCAGGCCGTGCACCACCGGCTCGCTGGCCTTGCCACCGAGCATGCGCGAACGTGAGCGTGCTACCCTCCATCCATGGAGGCGACCCTTCGACTGTCGCGTCGAGCGAGCTATGCCGACTATTTGGCGGCCGAGCAGGACAGCGGCCACCGTCACGAATTCCTCGACGGCATCATCGTGGCGATGGCGGGAGGCTCCGACGAGCACAACGCCATCGCGGGCAATCTCGCGAGGTTGCTCGGTAACCGACGAACCGGAAGCTGCCGGTACTACACGCCTGACCAGCGGTTCTGGATCGCATCGCGCGCACGGGGTCGCTACGCGGACGGGTCGATCATCTGCGGCAGACCTGACCATCCGGCGCACGACGAGCAAGCCACGACCAACCCGACGGTCGTGCTCGAGGTGCTGTCACCAAGCAGCGAAGGCGATGACGATGGCGACAAGCGGTCCGACTTCCAGGCGCTGGCCTCGGTCGAAGCCTACGTCCTGGTGGCGCAAGATCAGCGACGCGTGAAGGTCTATCGCCGGGCTGGCGCCGAGTGGCGCATCTCCACGTATCGCGACGGAGACAGCTTCGAGCTGCCGACCCTATCTGCGTCGATCCCGGTGGGCGACGTCTACGACGGGATCCTCGACGTTGCGGGCCGTTCCTTGCTCCGCTGATTCTCACCTGGGCACCGTGTTTGCCGTCGACGTCTTGGTCTGCGACGCCGCCGTTCCTGCAGGCCGGCGCGCAAGATCTATCTGTGCGCGAGTTGACTCGCGCGAAGTGCGCGAAGCGGAGATCGGCCCATGACGACTATTCAGATCCCTGACGATACAGCCGCCCAGCTGCGCCAGCAGCGCAGGACGAGGATCGTACGGTGGAAGATCTCGTTCGCGAAGGCTTGGCGGCGTACCTTGCGAGCCGCTCGAAACTCGAGGCCCTTCGCACGGCAATCGACGAAGGGGATGCGAGCGGCGTTGCGGCGGACTCATCGCTCGCCAGGATCCTCGCCGATGTCTGAAGGGCATCACGTCCCCGACGAAGCCCACCCAGGCACGCCGTTCGCGGTCGGCGCCGCACCCGCCGAGCTGCTCGCAGGTACGCACGTGCCGAACGCCGACGAACGTACCGCGGTGAACGCCGCGCTCTCGACAGAGGTCAAGCTCGATCCGGTGACCGGTGCGCTGCCAACCTTCAAGCGAAAGGTGAAGGGCGAAGACTATGGTGATCGCATCGAGGCCGCGGTGAACAAGGTCGTCGACAGCCAGCTCAAGTGGGCCAAGCCCATGGAGACCGATCGTGCGGCGGGCCATGTGTACGACTGGGGCGACATCGAGAAGGTGGGCGTGCAGTCGAAGGCTGCCGCCGATGCCAGCTTCGGCGCCTACGCCACCGGCAAGCCGCTCAAGGCGACCGGCGTGGATGCGAAGATCAAGGACGCGTGGGAATTCAAGGAAAAGGCGATCGCGGCGGATCCTGCGGAGGCCGACGACAACGCAACCTGGCGCGTCACGAAGATCCTCGATGGCCATTCCGCGATCACGGCGATCGATACAGAGCACGGCGCGATCCAGTCGCGCGCCGAGGAGAAGGCCATCGTGGATGCGATCCGTACGAAGATCGCCACGGCGCGCAAGGCCGAGCTCGTCCTGATCCACAAGGCGTGGCCTGCGTTCGCGTCGGGTAACAACGTGTTCATCCAGCGCGTGCAACACACGGATGCGAAGGGCGTCGTCGACAAGAGCGAGGGACGCACATACATGTGGCAGCAGTTCCAGACGATCATTCATGAGTACATCCACACGATCGAACACCCGGAGCATGTGAAGTATCGCTCGACGCTCGGCGCCCAGAAGGGCGGCTTCACGCTGCGCGAAGGCACCACCGACTATTTCACGAAGATCGCCTACAACAACACCGACCGCACAAACGCGACGCTGCGCAAGAACGTCGAGGGGCCGTTCCATGAGCCCGCGGTGGTGCAGCCGATTCCCGCGCTGCATACGTATCGCGAATCCGCAAACGCCGAGCGCGCGGCTGGCATCGTAGGGTTGCCCAACATGTGCGGCGCATTCTTTCTCGGTCGCGTTGATCTGATTGGAAAGACCTGAACGCCGTGGGTCGCGCGCAGATCGCATTGTTCGTCGCGGCGGCGGCCTTTGCCGTTGCCTGTACCAGCCACCCCGCCGGAGAGCGTGCCATGTCCACCGACCCTTGCCGCGATGCCGTGAACCAGTTCCTTGCAAAGGACTTCTCGACCTGGCGAGGCTTGCCCGCGCACTGCACGCTCGCGGCGCTCGCGCGCCTCGAGCTAGGCTCCGACGAGACAGCGACCGTGCTCGGCGAGGGGAAGGCACCGGCGGCGTATCGACGTGCCCGGACCACGGCGTACACCGAGTTGTTGACGCTCTGGCTGCGTGACAGCGCCGTCGTACGGATCTCGGCGGAGCTACCCGCGTTGCCGGACGTGCCGGCCTTGCTGCACGCGCTCGGGCCGCCCGACGCCAAGCTCGATGCATGGCGCGCCACGGTACCTGTCCGCTCGCCCGAGTCCGAGTGGGTCTGGGCGGCTCGCGGGCTCGCGCTCGTGCTGTCGACCGATCACTCGAAGGTGATGCAGCTCATCGTGTATTCGCCGACGACGGTGGACACGTACCGGGGACAGATCAGGTTCGATGAGGCGCCGCGCGAGCAGCCGATGTAGCCGCTCATCGATGCGTGGAGCGAGAGCCAGAGATCCAAGGGAGGATGCGATCGGCGCTCGCCGTCGCCCCCCCTTTCCATCGATCACCGGCCGACCCGACAGGATGTCGCTGATCACGTCGGCCTGACCCGGCCTCAGCGAGGGTGCCCGAACATCGCCAGCGCGCGAAGGAGCACGTCCTGCGTGCCGCTACCCTCGTGTGCATCGATCGCGTCTCCCTGCAGGCCGGCACACAAACAGAGCAGTCCGATATCGCGAGATCGCCGACATGATGTCGTCCGGAATTCGGACATTCCTACACGGAGACGCCCCCGGAGAGGTCGCTGCAGCCTCGGCCGATGCGGCAGTGCGACACTTGTCCGAGATCTGTCCGATGAGTGGACAAAGGCGTCCGAATACCGGATGCTTTGCTAGATGCTCGACGTGTCGCTCCACCACGTGCTCACCGGTACGGTGCTGCCGCCGGGAACGTCAAGCACCGTGGGCGACCGGGCGCCGGGTAGCGACGCTACGGGTGTGTGCCGAACGCAGCGTGTCAACACATGTCAACGCTTTCTTGACTTTGTTTCCCTCAAGACCTAAGGTTGCAGCATCGTACGCAAGGAAGCATCAATGCTGCCGACCCACGCTGCCGACAAAGCTAAATACCCGTAATCTAAGGCCTTCTGTAGAGGAGGGCGACTCGGAGCGCACGGGTACCGTCATGAACCGTTCAGTCAGGATGCTTCGGCTCAACGACGAAGCGACGATCCGCTCCATCGTTGACGCTGTGCATGCAGAGCCTAACGGTGAGGTCGTGTCCATCGAGCGCCGGATCGCTGCGTTCGAGGCCGAGTACCGTATGGGCTCCGAGGAGATGCGCGCGCGCGTTGAGCGCGGAGATCTGAGGCCGACCCAGTCCGTGGAAGCGTGGCTCATGGCCCTGCGCGTGAGAGATGAATTTGCCAGCGTCAAGGCACGCTCCCGCTAGATTCCGCAGCTACCTCGGCGCGCACAACAGGCACATTGGCCAACTCCGTGCGACGGGCTTGTGGGCGATGACACTCTTGGCTGGATCTCGTGGCCACGGCAGCTGGTCATGGTCGGCGACATCGGATGCCTCGGCGAGATCACGCTAACCGTCGAGAAGTATCTCCGCGTGCTCACCTCGGACGCCTCGCCATCAGACGTCCTTGATGGCGACCACGATATCGTCGTGCAGACATACGTCTACTCGTATCATGCTAGCGTTCGTGGTCATGGAGCGATCCTGAGATATGACAACAACCACGGGAGAAGCGGGCACCCTGACTGGCATCACGTTCACCACTGCGATTGGCGGACCGACGACGAGGTTGGTCGTGTCCAGTGGGTCGGAGAGGATGCGTGGCCAACCCTTGGCGATGTCATCCAGGAATTGATGGATTGGTACTACGCAAATCGCGACGATCTGCCGATGCCAGACGAGTACGCCATACCACTCGCGCGCGTTCCGCGCATCCTGTGGAATCCTTGAGTGTCTTCGGGCAGCGCCACAGATGGACGACCCTACCGCGACCCACTGGCCGCACCTCCGCCTGTGCCCGCCTGGTTCTAGGAACGCGCTGACCGACACCTGGTCGGGCACCGAGCGAGGCACATCGGCACGGCACCCAGAAAGCGTGCTAAGGTTCCGTTCGGCATGGCAATTTCCCTGGAGATGGGCGAGCCGATCGTCGGGATCGCCGGCCTCGGGGCCTTCGGCGCTCGGGTCTCCGCGGGCCGCGGCGGATTGGGCTGACCGACCCCATGCGCGACGTCCGCATGCACGGATTTCGCGAGCGGACGAGCGTCTCGGCCGCGATCGCCATCCTCGAGCGCCGCACGGCTCCGCTCGGCGTCGAGCGGGTCGGCATCAGCGCCGTGTACGGTCGTGTCGCAGCCGAGGCCGTCATCGCCGGTGTCGACGTGCCGGCCTTCGCTCGGAGCGCGATGGACGGCTTCGCGGTCGTCGGCGAGTCGACGTTCGGCGCGTCGGCCCAGGCGCCGGTCGAGCTGGCGCTCATCGGAGAGACGAAGGCGGGGCGACGGTTCGGCGGAACGCTCCGCGAAGGTGAGGCGGTGCGGATCACGACCGGGGCGCCGATCCCGACCGGCGCCGACGCGATCGTGATGGCCGAGGTCGCCGAGGCAACCGGCGACACGGTCCGTGTCCGTGAGGCGATCGCTCCCGGCAAGCACGTCAGCGCGGTCGGCGAGGACATCCGGCGCGGCGACCTCGTGGTCGAGCGCGGGCGAAGGTTGCGGCCGCAGGACGTCGGCGTGCTCGCCAGCCTCGGGGTGGCCGAGATCGCCGTGGTGCGCAGGCCGCGCGTGTCGATCGTGGTCACCGGCGACGAAGTGCTCCCGGCCGGAGACGTGCCGCGCGACGCGCTGATCTCCGACGCCGACGGTCCGATGCTCCGCGCGCTCGCCGCGCGCGACGGCGCCGGCGCGATCGAGCTCCGCTACCTGCCCGACGACCGCGGCGCGCTGCGCGCGCTGTTCTCCGCCCACGAGGGTGACGTTCTCCTCGTGTCCGGCGGGTCGTCGGTCGGCCCCGAGGACCATGCCCCGACGGTGTTGGCCGAGCTCGGCGAGGTCCTTGTCCACGGGGTTGCCTTGCGACCCGCGAGTCCTGCCGGGTTCGGCTTTCTTCCCGGCGGCTGCCCGGTGTTCTTGCTCCCCGGCAACCCGGTGTCGTGCCTGTGCGCGTACGAGTTCTTCGCCGGACCGACCATCCGCGCCCTCGGTGGCCGGTCCCGCGCGTGGCCGCACCGCCGCGCCAGGCTCCCGCTCGCGCGCAAGATCGTCTCGGATCTCGGCCGCACCGACTACGTGCGGGTCTCGATCACCGGCGGCCGGGTGTTCCCGATCATGACCACGGGCGCGTCGATCCTGTCGTCCACGACGCGCGCCGACGGCGTGGTCATCGTCGCCGCCCATCACGAGGGCCATGGCGAGGGCGAAGAGGTCCTCGTCCATCTCTACGACGAGGAGGAGCCGCGATGAAGCAGGAGCAGTTCCTCCACGTCGTCGATCGCGACGAGGCCGAGCGAGCGTTCCGCGCGGCGCTCGGGGATCTGTCGCCGCGGCGCTCGGAGGTCGTCGCGCTCGGCGAGGCGCTCGGGCGGGTGCTCGCAGAGGACGTCGCGAGCCCGGTCGACGTGCCCGGCTTCGATCGCGCCAACGTGGATGGGTTCGCGGTCCGGGCGCAGGATACGTTCGGCGCCAGCGAGTTCGCGCCGAAGCAGCTGCGGCTGCTCGGCGCGCGGGTCGCGATGGGGGCCGTGCCGAGCGCCGCCGTCGGACCGGGCAGCGCGATGGCGATCCCGACCGGCGGCGTCGTCCCCCGCGGCGCCGACGCGGTCTTGATGGTCGAGCACACGTCGATGACGGATGACGCGCTCGTGGTGACGAAGGCGCTCACCCCCGGTCGCAACATCACGTTCGCCGGGACCGACGTCGCGCAAGGCGAGACGGTGCTGCGCGCGCGAGACGTGCTCACCTCGCGGGAGACCGGCGTCCTCGCGGCGATGGGGATCGCGCGCGTCTCGGTCGTCGCAAAGCCGCGGGTGGCGATCCTGTCCACCGGCGACGAGATCATCGCACCGGGCGCGCCCGCCGCGGTCGGGAAGATCTACGACTCCAACGCGACCATCCTCGGCGACGCGGTGCGCGAGCAGGGCGGAACGGTCATTCCGCTCGGCGTCGTCGGCGATGACCTCGAAGCCGTGAAGGTGGCGCTCGCGCGGGGCCTTCAGGACGCCGATGTCGTCCTTCTGTCCGGCGGCACGTCCAAGGGCCCGGGCGATCTCAACGTGCGCGCGCTCGAGGCCATCCTCGGGCCCTCCAGCATCGTGGTCCACGGCGTCGCGCTCAAGCCGGGAAAGCCGCTCTGCCTCGCGGTCGCAGGCGGCAAGCCGGTCGTCGTGCTCCCCGGGTTCCCGGCGAGCGCCATCTTCACGTTCCACGAGTTCGTCGCGCCGGTCATCCGCAAGCTCGCGGGGCGCGACGAGCAGGATGTGGCTCGCGTCGCCGCGCGCGTGCCGTACGCGATCAGCTCGGAGGTCGGCCGCACCGAGTACGTGCTCGTGCACCTCGTCGAGGACGACGCCGGCGCGCTGGTCGCGTATCCGATCGGCAAGGGCTCCGGCTCGGTGACGGCGTGGAGCCAGGCCGACGGTTACTTCGTGATCCCCCAGGCCGTCGAGCAGCTCGACGCGCGCGAAGGCGTGAGCGTGCTCGCGACCGCCGGGGCGCGTGCCCGCAAGGACGACCTGGTCGTCATCGGCAGCCACTGTGTGGGGCTCGACGTCATCCTGGCGCGGCTGCGCGCCCGCGGGTTCACCGTCAAGCTCATCGCCATCGGCAGCGAAGGCGGCCTGCGCGCCGTCTTGCGCGGCGAGTGCGATGTCGCCGGTGCACACCTGTTCGACGCGGTGACCGGCGCGTACAACGAACCGTTCCTCACCCCCGACCTCGACCTCGTGCGTGGCTACGGCCGGCTCCAGGGCGTCGTGTTTCGCCCGGGCGACGAGCGCTTCGAAGGCAAGCCCGCGGAGGTCGCCTTCCGCGAGGCCGCCGCGACGCCCGGCCTGGTCATGGTCAACCGCAACCGCGGCAGCGGCACCCGCGCCATCGTCGATCGGCTGCTCGGAGATCTCCGGCCCGACGGCTACGGCGTCGAGGCCACATCGCACCACGCCATCGCGGCGGCCGTCGCCCAGGCTCGCGCCGACTTCGGCGTCGCCATCGATGTCGTCGCCCGCGACCGCGGGCTCGGGTTTCTGCCCATCGCGGAGGAGCGCTACGACTTCTTCGTGCGGCGGGCGCGGCGGGATCGCGCCGCGGTGCGCGCGTTCATCGAGGAGCTGGAGCGACCGGCGACGCGTGCCGCCCTCCGCGCCCGGGGGCTGGTCGCGTGACGCTCCCGGTGCCGCGCCTCGGCGGGATCGTGCTCTGCGGTGGGCGGAGCTCGCGCATGGGATCGCCCAAAGCGTGGCTCGATTTCGGCGGCGAGCCGCTCCTCGCCCGCGTCGTCCGCACGGTAGGCCGCGCCTGCGCTCCCGTCATCGTCGTCGCCGCGCCCGGACAGGACGTTCCGCCCTTGCCGCCGGGCGTCGCCATCGTGCGCGATCCGCTCGAAGGGCGCGGACCGCTCCAGGGCATCGCGGCCGGGCTGCGCGCGCTCCTCGACTCACCGGGGGGCAGCGAGGGTGTCGACGCCGCGTTCGTGTCGTCGACCGACGCACCCTTCCTCGAGCCGGCGCTGATCGCCCGGCTCGCCGCGCTCCGAGGCGACGACCACGACATCGCGGTGCCGAACATGGGCGACCACTTTCACCCCCTCACGGCGGTCTACGCGTGCACGTGTCTCCCCCACATCGAAGCCTTGCTCGCCGCCGACCGCCTGCGCCCGTTCTTCTTGTTCGGGCGCGTCCGCACCGTCCTGTGCGACAACGCCACGTTGCTCGCCGACCCCGACCTCGCGGCCGCCGATCCCGCGCTGCGATCGCTCGAGAACATCAACACGCCCGACGACTACGCGCGCGCCTTGCGATCGCTCGGGGTCGGCGTCGGGCCCGGACCGGATCCGGACTCGTAGCCAAGCCCGAACCATTCACCAGAAACGGCGAGCGAGACCGAGCAGCGCGGGCAGATCTTGGCGCACGCCGAGAGGGGCGATCGAAACCCTGTTCCCCCATCCATCGGTCAGTGGATTTGATGATGGGTGATCACCGCAGGCGGATGCGTGTTCACGAGGTTGGCTTCGGACACCGGCGCAATGCCTCGAAGATCAGCCGCTCGAGTGTCGCGCCCGTACCCAGCGCCGCGGAGGCAGCCGCGGAAGCAGCCTGGGCTATCGCCGGCTTCCAGCCAAGACCTACCAGTGTCTCCTTGGCCTGCGTGCCAAGGATCGCCACATCGAGTTTGGTGGGTGCGCCCACGCCGGCGTTGCGGTGGGCGACCGCGCCGACCCGGGCATTGCTGTGAATGGCCGTGCCCACGTGGGCGCCGGCCGTGGCGATCGTACTCGATTCCGCCGAACGGCGAGCCTCGACATGATCGGCAGTACCAGTGATCGTCAGTGCGCCACGATGATGTGCCAGGTGGCACGAACTACACAAAAGAATCAAATTCAAGGCGTCATGACTACCGCCATGGGTGCGATGAACAAGGTGATGGATCTCGATCCCGCGTGCGGATCGACACCCAGGCACGCGGCAGCGACCTCCGTCGCGACGCCAGACCAGGCGTGCGACGCTGGGCGGAACGTCCTGGTGTGCGCGCGCTGGCGTGCCACCATCGATCGATCCAATGTGCTGGGCATCGCACTCGGCGCGCTCGACCGCGGCGGGGCCGATGGCGATCTTCGCACCCGCGCCGTCCTGCCAGCCCTGGTGGCAACGCTCGCACACGGTGACTGCAATCTGGAACTTTGCGCGACCGGTGGTCTCGGTCGTCGAGGTGCCGTCGAGCACCGCGTTGCTCAGTGCGGCAAGGAACTCGTCGTCGGAGAGATGGCTGCCATGCTCTTCGTCGAGCACGACGCGAGCCTGGCGCAATAGCCCGAACGTTTCGGCCGAGAGCTCGAACCGGACGACCCTCACCCGTACCTCGGGGTCTGGAGGGTCGTCGGGGCAGTCGCCTGGCCGATGGTCGGCGACGAGCTCCTCGATCTGACGCAGGTTCTTACCGCTCGCAGCCTGGCGCCACGCGGCCTCGGTCGCGGGCGTGGCCACGCGCGTCAACTCGCGTATCGCAGAGAACGGGAGCTCGCCGTGCGCGAGTGCCGCCGTGAGCTGCGGCAGCGTTCCGAGTGCGCGCGCAACCCGCAGCCGATCCTGTGCAACGCGTGGCCCATAGCCGAGCACACGCTCCATGTAGTCGAGCGCGGAGACCATGCCGAGCGGGCGCCAGATCTGGATCGCCTCCGCCTCGCGCAGCCAGCGCGCCTCGTCAGCATCGAGCGCGGCGCGGCGCCCTGCGATCGTACGCAGGGCACGATCCACGGATTGCCAATCGGTTGGCGCCTTGTACTTGTGCTGTGGCGCCCACGTGGGCGCCGCTTCGATCTCGAACGCCGCTTCCAGTAGCACAGCCGCTCTCCTGCTTCATGTTGTTCTTCACTTGTAGCATGCGATTTCTTGAAGCAATCGTTTGCCCGCTGCGCGACGATTCAGGATCGTTGTTCAAAAAATGAGGATCTCGCACAAAATCGCGGCCAGATCGCAAATCGGCGCGGTTTGGCGGTGATCAGAGGACCGATCGCCGGAACGCGTGCATATGCCTCCAGAACCGCGTCAAGCGAAAACGACAAGGCACGAAAGAAATTCAAGAACTGAACTTGCTCACTAATCTTTGACGTATGCCACTGAAGTAAACACACGTACGCCAGCGCGCTCCGCCAGAACACTGCTTGGTGAAGAAGCACCCTGTAGAGCAGATCGGCGGAGATCGCGTACCGACCTGTGACCTGCGAACGCGGCTGGATCAACTGCTGCGGGACGCAGCTCACAGCCCAGTGCTCGCGCGAAGGCCTTCTCGATTGATTATATGTATGTATAAAAATGTTTGCGAGATAGCGCCACGTGCGCGCGTCGCGAGTAGTACGTTTGCGCACAATGCGATCGAGCAGGGTGTGATCGCACCCATGTGTACCTGGCGCAGTTCCATCGAGTGGGCGAGATCGCCGAGGGCGCGGTCCGCGGCAGGTCCTCCACGTGGGAGCTGTTGCAGCGTACCTCGGGCCCGCGCGTGCCCACGTGGGCGTGACCGCGCGCCCACGTTCATGTCTGGTGCAGTTCCATCGAGGGGCAAGCTCACCGAACTCGCTGAGAGCGTGGGCTTCGGCGATCGCCCATGTGGGGGCCGTTGCGATGAACCTTGGCGTGCTCTCCCGGAGCTTTGCATGCGGGGCTCCCCCACGTGGGGGCCGTTGCGACGGACTTGGGGCCCGCGCGCGCCCACGTGGGCGTGATCGCGCGCCCACGTTCATGCCCGGTGCAGTCCCGTCGAGCGGCGAGATCGCTGAGATCGCCGAGATCGCGATCCTCGGCGGGTCCCGTACGTGTGACTTGGCGCGCATCTCTACGACGGGCGCGATCGAGTCAAATCCCACGTGGACGCGCTCAGGCCGAACCACGCGGTGAGCCACGTCGCAACACCCAAACGTGGGCGTCGCCTTTGCAAGTGCTCCGTGTCACCGCGTGCGCAAGGTGCCAGGTCCTCTCGCGAGAGTAGCCATAAATGACCATATCTATATCATAAATCGCCCAAAGGGGCCTTCACGCGAGCACTGGGCTGTGAGCTGCGTACGCAGCCGCTGAACCAGCAGAATCGCAGGTCACAGGCCACTGCGTGGTCTCCGCCGCGCCAGTACAGCAAGCGTTCGAGCAGGTAGACGCTCGCGAGCCCGTTCGCCCCTGCTGTCGCGAGTCGATCGCCAACCAGCGCGATTCCCGTGCCTCGCCCGCGCGGCATCCGGGATCCGTCCACCCACGACCTCGACCGGTAGCGCGCTTGCGCGGATCAGCGCATCGATCGCGCCCACTTGGTGTTGGTGGGACGCCCCGCGAGATGCCGCTCGGCAGGTTGCTACTCAGCTGGCAGCTCGTCCGGGGGGAATCAGGACGATCTGGCCGTTACGGTAAACGACCAGAGACGTGTTCGTCGCGCGTGCGACTTCGATCGCACGGAGCCGTGCGCGACGAAGGGCTGCGAGGGCTGCGAGCGCGAATGGGGGTTGGGTTGCATCGACGGTCACAGTTGGCCTCCAGAGTCGATCAGGGCATCGAGCTGGTTGGCGTCGAGCGTCTCGGCGGGGACCGTTCCGTCGGGACGGAGGCCGCGGGCCTCGTAGTACGCGGCGATGGACTGGGCCAGCCCCGCGCGCGAGATCACGGCGCCGTCGGCGGCGCCCTTGGTCAACGACTGGGTGAAGAACCGCTCGGGCAGGGTGTCCTCCGCCGCGGTCCAGCCCTCGCGCTCGTTGAACAGCCGCTTCAGGAGGACGATGCGCTGGGCGGCGCGACGAAGCTCGTCCGCGTCGCAATCGAAGCCGGTCACGGCCGCGAGCATCTCGGCCGATTCGCCGTAGAAGTCGACCAGCGTCCCCCGGAGGAACTTGCAGAGGATCAGCGAGTCGAGCATCGCGGCCCGGTCCTCGGTGGCGATCGCCCCCCGCGCCGATTCGGCCGAGACGTTGAAGCGATCGGCCTGGCCCGAAAAGTCGGCCTCGTAGGCGCCGCTGCGGTTGTGATCGGCGCCGCGGCTGCCGACGCTGAAGCCGAGCGCCATGCTCTGGAGGGCGCGCGGCTCGTAGCCCGGGATCTCGAGCCCCTTGACGTGCGGTGCGAAGTCGGGCGCCGGCGGCCCGAGCCGCGCCGCGGCGCTGCGGCTGCCTTCCGCGAGGAGGTCCGCCAGGGCGCCGCGGCGGAACGCGATGTCGTCGAGGAGGGCGAGCAGCCGCGCGCCGTCGCCGAACCGCAGGCCGCGCGCCTCGGCCTCGAAGGCCGTGCCGTCGAACAGGCCGCGCTCGGCGCACTCCATGGCGAACGCGATGGTGCCGCCGGCGGAGATCGTGTCGAGGCCCAGCTCGTCGCAGCTGCGGGACGCGCGGAGCACCATCTCCGGGTCGCGGATGCCGCACAGCGGGCCGAGCGCGAACACGCTCTCGTACTCCGCCTTGACCGGCGCCTCGCCGGGCGCGACTTCGAAGAAGTGCTCGCACCCGATGGTGCAGTTGATGCACGAGCCGCGGGCCTTGCGACGCGTGGCATGGAGGACCTCGCCCGAGACGTCGGCCGCGCCCTCGAAGGTGCTCTCCTGGAAGTTGCGCGTCGGCAACGCGGCGAGCCGGTTGAAGGCCGCGAGGTTTCCGACCGTGCCCAGCTCGCGGTATTTCTCGGTGGCCGGACCGAGCGACCGCTTGGCGAGCGCCTTCGACAACGCGATGGTCTTCGCGGCGTCGGCCAGGGGGACGCGGCGGTCGCCGCGCACGCCGATCGCCTTGAGCCGCTTGCCGCCGAACACGGCCCCCAGGCCGCCTCGTCCGGCATGGCGGCCTTCGTTGGTGACGCCGGCGTAGCGCACGAGGTGCTCGCCCGCGGGTCCGATCAGCGCGAACGCGTACCCGGGAAACCGCGTCGCGAGCGCCCGGGCCGCCTCGGAGACCGGCAGGCCGTGGCCCCACAGGTCGCCGGCGGCCTCGAGCGACGCGCCGTCTTCGTCGAGGAGCAGGACCGAGGGGCGGGCGGCGCATCCGGTGAGGACGATCGCGTCGACGCCCATGCGCTTGGCCATGACCGCGAAGCGCGACGACGACAGCGCATCTCCGATGCGTCCGGTGAGCGGCGACTTGGCGACGAGGGCGTACTTGGCGCTGGTCGTGAGCGGCGTCCCCAGGAGCGGCCCGAAGGCGAAGATCACGGCCGCCTCGGCGCCGAGCGGATCGAAGCCGCGCGGCGTCTCCTGGTGGAGCAGCCAGGCGCCGAGACCGACGCCGCCGATGAACCGGCGGGCGATTTCCGGATCGAGCGGGACCCGGATCGCCGAGCCGGGATTCGGATCGGCGCCGAGATCGATCCGGAGGTACTCTCCAAAGTACCCCCCGCGCATGTCAGCCTCCCGCGTCGGCGGACAAAAGAACGATGGCGTCGCCGTCGCGAAGCGGATGCGTCGCGTCCGACGTGAACTGGACGCCGTTGATGGCCACCACGTAGCACGGCTGGAGACGTGGCCCGTCGACCACCGAGGGCGCCAGCACCGGGCACGCGCGCCCCAGCGCCGCCAGCGCGTCGCCAAGGCAGCCGGCCTCGACGGCTACCGCGTCACGCCTTGCACGCATCCGCGGCACGCCGTAGAGCTCGATGGTGACCACGAAGGAAGTCTAGTCTCTCCGTCGAAGGCGTTCAATCGGGCGTTTTCTGCATCACCGCTGCCCCGGGCAGCGGCGTCCGTCCCCCGCCGTAGCTCGTCTGCTTCGGCACCTCGCCGCCCCTGGTGACACGCACGGCGCAGTACTTGAACTCGGGGATCTTGCCGACCGGGTCGAGCACCGGGTTGGTGAGCTTGTTCGCGGCTGCCTCGTAGTAACAGAACGGCATGAACACGGCCCCGACCGGCGTGCCATCGTCGACTCGCGCATAGAGCGAGACCGTGCCCCGCCGCGATGCGATGGTGACCACCTCGCCCGGCTGCACGCCGAGCCGCTCCAGATCGTCCCGATGGAAGCTCGCCACCGGTTCGGGCTCGATCGCGTCCAGCACGCCTGCCCGCCGCGTCATCGAGCCGGTATGCCAGTGCTCGAGCTGCCGCCCGGTGATGAGCACCATGGGATACTCGATGTCGGGCTGCTCCGCGGCGGGGATGATGTCCGCCGGGACGAACTTGCCGCGCCCGGTCGCGGTCGGAAACTGCGTGACGAACACGACCGGCTCGCCCGGGTCGCCCTCGTTCTCGCAGGGATAGGTCACCGATGACTCGCGCTCGAGCCGCTCCCAGGTGATCCCGGCGATAGAGCGCATGCACTGGCGCATCTCGTTGAACACGTCGCGTGGGTGCTCGTAGCTCCAGGGCAGGCCGAGGGATCGGGCGAGCTCCTGGAGGATCCAGAAGTCCTCGCGCGCATCGCCCGGCGGCTCGATGGCCTTTCTGCCGAGCTGCACCATCCGGTCGGTGTTGGTCACCGTGCCGACCTTCTCGGGCCAGGCCGTGGCCGGGAGCACCACGTCGGCGAGATACGCGGTCTCGCTGAGGAAGATATCCTGCACGACCAGGTGATCGAGCGAGGCGATCGCCTCGCGCGCGTGCTCGAGGTCCGGATCCGACATCGCGGGGTTCTCGCCCATGATGTACATGCCGCGGATCTCGTGCTTCTTCGCCGCGTTGATGATCTCGACCACCGTCAGCCCCGGCTGGGGGTCGAGCGCGGTGCCCCACAGCCCTTCAAAGGACTTCCGGACGTCCGGATCGTCGACACGCTGGTAGTCGGGATACACCATGGGGATCAAGCCCGAGTCGGAGGCGCCCTGCACGTTGTTCTGGCCGCGCAGCGGATGCAACCCCGTGCCCGGCCGCCCGATCTGGCCGGTCGACAGCGCCAGCGCGATCAGGCAGCGCGCGTTGTCGGTTCCGTGCACGTGCTGCGAGATGCCCATGCCCCACAGGATCATCGACCCCTTCGACGTGGCGTAGAGCCGCGCGACCTCTCGGATCGTCGGCGCCGGGATGCCGCAGATCGGCGCCATCGCCTCGGGCGAGTACTTCTGCACGTTGTCGCGCAGGGCCTCGAAGTTGGCGGTGCGGTCCCGGATGAACGCCTGGTCGACGAGCCCCTCCTCGACGATCGTGTGCAGCATCGCGTTGAGCAGCGCGACGTCGGTGTCGGCGTGGAATTGCAGCACGTGGGTCGCGTGCCGCGCGAGATCGGTGCGGCGCGGATCGGCGACGATGAGCTTCGTGCCGGCCTTCGCGGCGTTCTTGATCCACGTCGCCGCGACCGGGTGGTTTCCGGTCGGGTTCGCGCCGATGACGATGACGACCTCGGCCTTGGCCACGTCGCGCACCTGGTTCGACACCGCGCCCGAGTTGATGCCTTCCATCAGCGCCGCGACGCTGGAGGCGTGGCACAGCCGCGTGCAGTGGTCGACGTTGTTCGAGCCGAACCCGGTGCGCACGAGCTTCTGGAACAGGTACGCCTCCTCGTTGGTGCACTTCGCAGATCCGAAGCCGGCGAGGGCCTTCTTGCCGTGGCGATCGCGGATCTCGCGCAGCCCCGAGGCCGCGAACTCGAGCGCCTCTTCCCAGGTCGCCTCGCGAAACGCCTCGTGCCAGTGGTCCGGATGAACGGTGAAGTCCTTGGTCTTCGGCACCCCGGGCTTGCGGACCAGCGGCCTGGTGAGCCGCTGTTTATGATGCACGTAGTCGAACCCGTAGCGCCCCTTCACACAGAGCCGGCTCTGGTTCGCCGGACCGTCCCGGCCCTCCACGTGCAAGATCTTGTTGTCCTTGATGTGATAGGTCAGGAGACAGCCAACGCCGCAGTACGGGCATACCGAGTCGACGGTCCGGTCCGCTTTCGCGAGGCCGACGTCACGCGCGGGCATGAGCGCGCCGGTCGGGCACACCTGCACGCATTCGCCGCACGCGACGCAGGTGGACGCGCCCATCGGGTCGTCGAGATCGAACACGATCTTCGAGTGCTCGCCGCGGAACGCGTAGCCGATGACGTCGTTCACCTGCGCCTCGCGGCAGGCGCGCACGCAACGCGTGCACTGGATACACGCGTCGAGGTTGACCGCGATCGCCGGGTGCGAGAGATCGGCCTGGGGCTGGTCGCGCGCCGGGAAGCGCGACCGATCGATCTGGAACCGCTTTGCGTAGGCGTCGACCTCGTTATCGGGCGTGTAACGCTGCTCCGGCATGTCCGCGAGCAAGAGCTCGATCACGATCTTCTGCGATGCCAGCGCGCGCGCGCTGTCGGTCGTCACCTCCATGCCGTCGCGCGGGAACCGGCAGCAGGACGGCGCGAGCACGCGCTCGCCCTTGATCTCGACGACGCAGGCGCGGCAGTTGCCGTCGGGCCGCAAGCCCTCGCGGTAGCACAGCTGCGGGACGGAAATGCCGTGCCTCCGCGCGGTCTCGATGATCAGCTCGTCCGAGCGGCCGGTGACGGTCTGACCGTTGAGCTTGAACTCGACCGGCTTTCCGGCCGCGACCGGCAGCTTGACCGCTTGCGCGGTGGTCAGTCGATCCATGACATCATGCTCCTTGCTGCAGCTCGTGCCGGAAGTACTTCATCACGCACAAGAGCGGGTTCGGCGCCGCCTGCCCCAGGCCGCAGATCGATGCGTCCATCATCGCCTGCGACAGCTCCTGCAGCAGCGGCTCGTCCCATTGAGGCCGCTCCATGAGCGCCAATGCCTTGGCGGTGCCGACCCGGCACGGCGTGCACTGCCCACAGGACTCGTCGCGGAAGAACCGCAAGACGTTCCGTGCGGCGTCGCTCGCGCGGTCGTGGTCCGACAGGACGATGACCGCCGCCGAGCCGATGAAGCAGCCGTAGTCGTTCAGCGTGTCGAAGTCGAGCGGGATCTCGCCCAGCGACGCCGGCAGGATGCCGCCGGACGCGCCGCCAGGCAGGTAGGCGTAGAACGCGTGTCCATCCAGCATTCCGCCGCAATACTCGTCAATCAACTGCTTCACCGTGATACCCGCGGGCGCCAGGTGCATGCCCGGGTTCTTCACGCGGCCTGACACCGAGAACGACCGCAGGCCCTTACGGCCGTTGCGCCCGAAACCCGCGAACCACTCGGGCCCGCGCTCGAGGATGTCGCGCACCCAGTAGAGCGTCTCCATGTTGTGCTCGAGCGTGGGATGGCCGAACAGGCCCACCTGCGCGAGGTACGGCGGGCGCAGCCGCGGCATGCCGCGCTTGCCCTCGATCGACTCGATCATCGCCGACTCTTCGCCGCAGATATAGGCTCCCGCACCGCGGCGCAGATCGATCGGCGGCAACACACAGGGTGGATCGGCCGTCACCCGCGCGAGCTCGGTCTCCAGGATCGCGCGGCAGCCGTGATACTCGTCGCGAAGGTACACGTAGCACGCGCCGGCCTGGACCGCCCACGCGCCGATCAGCATGCCCTCGATGAAGCGGTGCGGATCGCGCTCGAGATAGACCCGGTCCTTGAACGTGCCGGGCTCGCCTTCGTCGATGTTGACGGCGACCACCTTGGGCTGCGGCTCGGCGCGGACGATGCGCCACTTGCGGCCGCTCGGGAACCCCGCGCCTCCGAGCCCGCGCAAGCCGGAGTGCTCCATCTTCTGGATGATCGACTCCGGGTCGTGCTTGCCGGCGAGGCACTCGGCGATCAGGCGATAGCCGCCCGCCTGGCGGTAGGCGTCGTAACCGACGTAGTCCGGGTTCACGTCGTGCCCGACGGCTCGCGGGGCGCCCGGCGATCGGCCGGCTTCGATCAGCGAATCGGGCGCGAACTGCGCGCGATCTCGCGCGGCGGGGTGGCTCGCGTCGCCACCCTTCACCAGCGCTTCGATCTTGGTCAGATCCGCGGATGGAACCGGATGCTGCCCCACGGTCGCGGCGGGTGCCTGCTCACAACGGCCGATGCACGGTGCGGGTATGACGCGAACGCCCTTGCCGAGCAGCGGCGGGAGCCGCTCGAGCAGCTCCCGGGCACCGGCAAGCTCGCATGCGAGCGAGTCGCACACCCGCACCGTGACGGGGGGAGGTGCCGGCTCTTCATCCTTCACGACGTCGAAGTGGTGATAGAAGGTCGCGACCTCGTACACCTCGGTCATCGCGAGCTTCATCTCGTGCGCCAACGCCACCAGGTGACGGTTGGCGAGGCAGCCAAACTGATCCTGGATCTTGTGCAAATGCTCGATCAGCAGATCGCGCCGGCGTGGAGCGCCGCCGAGGAGCTGCTGGACCTCCCGCAGCGCCTGCGAATCGACCCCCCGGCCCTTCGTGGTGGACCGCCGTTTTCCAATGCGGATCGGGCTGTTAGGGCGCGGCTGGTCGCTCATCTCGGGCCTTCCCCCCTGGGGGAGCGCCACAGTAGCACGCACGGACGCCTGATCAACCCCGGCAGGTCTCGCCGGCCGCACCAACCAACGTTGCTGGTTGCCGAGCCCGGGGTGAACGCGGCCGACGACGATCGCCCCGGGCTGGAGAGGCCGCCAGCGAGACAGTGAGTCGCGCGTCGACATCCACCAAGACAGTGAGTCGCGCGCCGACCTCGCTTGACTTTCTTCTTCGTCACTGGGCGTAGCGCGGGGCGGGGCCCAAGGAGACCGTCCTGGGGCGGTGTGTGATCACCACTCACCATTGCATGAGCCAGAGCGCACATCTGGATACTGCAGCTTCGAGTGACTCAATCGACAGTTTGAACTTCGCGGCGGTAGTCAAAGGACCGACCACAGGCCCCGCGGGGATGTGCGGCTGTGTAGGCCAGCCTTGGAACACGGTTCACGAGGACAACCGCAATCTAATTATCACGTAATTGCCATTACTAACAGCTCTGGATCAGTCACTTCCAGTTGCCTTATTCGGCGAGAAACCGTTCAATCAGAAAATGTATGGAGAGGTTGTGACTTTTCCGTGGTCGATCCCCACAGCCGCACTCTCCGGGGAGGCGCTGACCGATCGGCCGTGGGGAGTGACGCTGGCCGCGCTCGGGCGCAGCGCTCGGGCGCGGCAGGTCACGATCCGGGCGGTGGATGACAAGGTCTATCGGCTCGTGCTGAGCCATGGCGCCGTGGTGGGGGCGACCTCGCCGCTCGCGGCGGACTCGATCGCGCGGATCGCGTTGATCGGGCACCTCGTGACGTCGTCGCAGGTGAGCGAGATCGCGAGGCGGCTCGCCGAGGCGCCGGAGCGCGACGAGGTCGCCGTCGTCGCCGAGACCGCGAGGCTGTCGCCGGCGCAGATCGATCGCCTGCGGTGGCGGGCCCTCACGCAGCGCGCGGCGCGGACGTTTGCGGTGGATGGCGGCACGCTGTGGTTCGACGAGCGGCTCACGATCCCGATCACGCTGGAGAGCGAGGTCGACGTGCGCCGGGTGATCTATTACGGGGCGCGGCTGAACCTGTCCGAGCAGCGGCTGTCCGACGATGTGCGGCGGTTCGGCACGCGCTTCCTCATGAAGCCCGGGGCCCAGGCGACGCTGGCCCGGTTCGACTTCTCGATGCACGAATACGCGATCCTCGAGGCGCTCGGCCGCGGCACCAGCCTCCCCGAGATCGAGGCCGCGAATCGCGACATCGATCCGCGCGCCGCGCGGGCCGTGATCTACGCGCTGGCGTCGTGCGACGCGCTCGCGAGCCTCGATCCCGCGCCGACCGAGCTCACCGTGTCCGGGCCCACGGGCGCGCAGGAGGTCACGGCGTCGCGGCCGCCGACGCAGCGCGAGCCGACGATGACGCGGCTGCCGACGCAGCGCGAGCCGACGGTCTCGCGGGTGCCGACCGAGCCGCCGGAGCAGCGCGAGCCGACGATGACGCGGCTGCCGACGCAGCGCGAGCCGACGGTCTCGCGGGTGCCGACCGAGCTGACCACGCCGCGCGAGCCGATGCGGACGCGGACGCCGTACGAGCCCGTCGTGCCACGCGCGCTCACGCAGCGTGAGCCGGTCGTGCCGCGCGCGCCCACGTCGCGCGAGCCGATGCGGTCGCGGATGGCGACCGAGCCCCCGCAGCTGACGATGACGCGCTTGCCGACGCAGCGCGAGCCGATGCTGTCGCGGGCCGTGACGCCGCAAAGGCCCGTCGTGACCTGCGCGCCGGCGCAGCGCGAGCCGGTCCTGCCCCGTGTGCCGGCGCCACGCGAGCCCATGCTGTCGCGGGCGGTGACGCCGCAACAGCCGGTCGTGTCCCGTGTGCCAACGCAGCGCGAGCCGCAGGCCGCGAGCGAGCCACCCCAGCCGACGATGACGCGGTTGCCAACGCAGCGCGAGCCGACCGTCACGAGGGTTCCAGCCGCGCTCGCCGAGGTGACGATGACGCCGCTGCCGGCGGTGGCTCGCACGTCCACGTCGCCAGCCCCGGTGTTGATCTACCCGTCGGCGCAGCGCGCGCCGATGTCGTCGCGAACGCCGGCGCCGGAGCGGCCGACCTCCGCCCCGGCCGAGCGCGAGCTCAGGTTCCCGCGGGCGCAAACGCAGTCCAGGCCCGGGCACGGCGCGCCGTCGCCGCGCGGACCGGTGGTCTCGCGGACGCTGGTGCCGCGCGAGCCGGGAGGGACCCGCGCCTCGACCCAGCGCGGGCCAGGTATCGTGCGGCCACCGGCGGCCCCCCGGACGGCGAGCGCGAGCACCGAGTCGTCCGCCGCGAAGCGATCGACGGTGGTGCGGTTCAGCGCGCTCGCGGCCCACGAGGTCAAGGCGCTGATCGCCTCACGCTGCGCGCTGCTCGATCGCGGCGTCGATCACTTCCGGCTGCTCGACCTCGAGGTGGGCTCGCCGGTGGACGTCGTGTGGAGCGCCTACCTCGAGCTCGCGCGATACCTGCAGCCCGACAAGCTCGCGCAGCTCGGGCTCGCCGGCGAGGTGTTCGAGGCGCAGCGGCTGCTCGCGCAGGCCGGCATCGCCTTCACCACCCTCACCGATCCGGGGCGTCGCGACGAGTACCTCGCGTTCTTGCGGGGCGCCACGCCGATCCGCTGAGCGGCGAACCGCGCCTCACATCGGTTTGACAGCCTGCCAGATATCCTGGGCGCCGAGTCCGCCGGGCCGGTCGGACTGGAGATAGACCAGGCAGCTGTCCGGCGAGATCCACGACATGGACTCGTTGTTCGCGGAGCTGAGCTCCGGTACGCGAAACGGTGTGCCGAACGACCCCGCCGTGGAAGGTCGCGTGGCGGCCCAGATGTCGGTTCCGCCCTGGGCGCCGCCATCGGTCCGGTTCGAGCTCCAGTAGAGCGTCCGGCCGTCTTGGCTCAGGACGGGGTGCCCGTCGACCATGTTCGTGTTGAGGTTGTTCAATGCTTGCGGCGTAGCGAACGAGCCGTCGGACTGCCGGACGGCGACGTAGAGGTGCAGGGCGGTACTGCCACGCGCCGAATCGAAGTAGAGGGCGGAGCCGTCCTCGGTGATGAAGGGATCCAGATCGTCGATGGTCGAATTGACCTGGGCGACCGGGGTTCCGCCCAGGAACTCAGCGGCCTTGTTGGCGCGCGTGGTCACGTAGATATCTCCGGTGGTCTGCGTCGTTTGACCTGCCGGGATGAGGGCGTAGTACATGGTCAGCCCGTCGCCGGTCAGCGTCGGCCCGGACGCCGCGCCGGTGTTGTTGATCATGGTGAGCGGCACGGGGGCCCCAAACGGGCTGGTTGGCGAGCTGCGGGTCGCCTTGTACAGCCCCACTGTTGTCGAGGGCGGACGGACGCTGCCGAAGTAGAGCGTGAGATCGTCGACGAGCCTCGCGCCTTGATCTACCCCGGAGCCGTTGATATTGGCGACGATCGTGGGCGCTCCGAACGGCTTGCTCGGGTCGCAGCGAGGGGGTGCGGCCGCGTCCACAGCGGCATCGGCTCCCCCGCCTGCCGCCGCGTCCGGCTGATGGCCGTTGTTCACCGAACCGCAACCGATGTTCGACAGCGCAAGACTGCCAATGATCAAGAGTGGACGAGTCCAGCCATGCCAATAGGGGTGTTGCATTCGTAGTTACTCCCAGGATAATCGTACAGACGCTAGCATCGTGCGCTGTTTGAAAACAAGAAACGCGGTCACCACACGAAAGTAGCTCTGTGTGCGCGAAGGATGCTGGGGACTGCTGACCTCATCTGCTTGCTGGTCGACCACGACGGCCATGTCGGATAGATGCCGACCACGGTGAGCTTCGCCACGGTGACCGGCTAACTTATCGATAGGATATGCGACCATCACTGGTTCGACCAGTGCATCGCCATCGCTGCCTGACGCGCTGGCGGGTGCCTACCATGCGACCAGCTCACGCGAAGATGTGTTTGCGCGCCATCTCGCAGATCGCCACCACGCCGGGGTGCCTGATCTTGCGCTCGACGGAGATCGCGTAGAACCGCTGCCGGATCGCCTTCACCCGGCCGACGAGCTGCACGCGATAGCGCGCGCGGAGCTCGTCTTCGATCACGTCGGGTGCGGCGAACACGCCGAGGCCCGCCTCGCCGAACACGCTCGCCAGCGCCCCGTCATCGAGCTCGGCGATGACCTCGGGCCGAATATGCTGGGACTCGAACCACTCGTTGAGCGCGCGGCGGAACGTCGAATCGCTGCTCGGCAGCAGCACGGGCACGCCGTCGAGCGAGCGTGGAAAGCCGCGCCGGCACGCCCTGGCGAGCCGAGCCGACGCGAACAGCGAGGTCCCGCATTCGCCGAGGGGGTGGCTGAAGGTCCGCACCGGCGTGCCCGGCCCGGCGGGCGTGTCCGACAGGATGACGTCGATCGCGTGCACGGCGAGCTCGCCGAGGAAGCTGTCGGCCGACCGGTTCTCGCGGCAGATGATGCGGACCTTGTCTTCGAGGCGAAACGCGGGCTCCAGCATGCGGTGGACGATCGACTTCGCGAGCACATCGGAAACCCCGACGACCAGCCGCAGCTGCTGGCCGCCGGCCCGCCCCTTCACCGTGTCGACGAGCTCCTGGCCGAGCGAGAAGATCTCGTCCGCGTAGCGGAACACGACCCGGCCGGTCTCGGTCAGCACCAGGTTTCTGCCCTTGCGCGCAAACAGCTTCTCGTCGAGGTCGCTCTCGAGCCGATGGATCTGGCCGCTGATCGTCGGATGCGCGAGGTGCAACACCTTGCTCGCCTGGGTGATGCCTCCTTCTTTGGCGACGACCCAGAAGTAGAGGAGGTGGTGATAGTTGAGCCAGTCCATGCAGGCACCGTATCCGCGTTCTTGCGGGGATCGGGCGTTCCGTCCGAGCAGATCCGGGCGATCCGACGGTTTTTGCGTCAACAGGAAACAATAATTCCTAATAGTCGAACAATCGGGCGGGCGCTAAGGTCGCCGCGGAGGACACCGAAGCGTCAGCCTCGCCTCCGGAAACAACGAGGGCGCTCATGGCAAGTGTAAGTTTCGGCGGCGCGGCACGCGGTCACCTCCGCACGATTCTCGAAGGATAGCGAGTACCCATGACAGCCAAAGAAATTCGGTTCGATAGCAACGCCCGCAAGCACATCGCCAACGGGCTCAACATCCTCGCCAACGCGGTGAAGGTCACGCTCGGCCCGCGCGGGCGTAACGTGGTGATCGAGAAGTCGTGGGGCGCGCCCACGATCACCAAGGACGGCGTCACCGTCGCCAAGGAGATCGAGCTCGAGAACCGGTTCGAGAACATGGGCGCCCAGATGGTGAAGGAGGTCGCCTCCAAGACCTCCGATGTCGCCGGCGACGGCACCACCACCGCGACGGTGCTCGCCCAGGCGATCTTCACCGAGGGCGCCAAGCTGGTCGCCGCCGGGGCCAACCCGATGGACATCAAGCGTGGCATCGACGCCGCGGTCAAGGCGATCGTCGCCGAGCTCACGCTGCAAGCCAAGCCGACGCGCGGCAAGGCCGAGATCGCACAGGTCGGCATCATCAGCGCCAACGGCGACGAGACGATCGGACGGCTGATCGCCGAGGCGATGGACAAGGTCGGCAAGGAGGGCGTGATCACCGTCGAAGAGGCCAAGACGATGGACACCACGCTCGAGGTGGTCGAGGGTCTGCAGTTCGATCGCGGCTACCTGTCGGCGTACTTCGTGACCGACGTCGAGCGCATGGAGGCGGTGTTCGCCGACGCGTATCTGCTGATCTACGAGAAGCGGCTGTCGAGCATGCAGGAGCTGTTGCCGCTGCTCGAGCAGGTGGCCAAGCAGGGCAAGCCGCTGGTCATCCTTGCCGAGGACGTCGATGGCGAGGCGCTCGCGACGCTGGTCGTCAACAAGCTGCGCGGCACCCTCGCGGTGTGTGCGGTCAAGGCGCCCGGGTTCGGCGATCGCCGCAAGGCGATGCTGCAGGACATCGCGGCCCTGACCGGCGGCCAGGCGGTGACCGAGGATCTCGGCCTGAGGCTCGAGAACCTCACCCTGGCCGAGCTCGGCCGCGCGAAGCGGATCTCGGTCGACAAGGACAACACGACGATCATCGAGGGCGCCGGCAGCAAGGACGCCATCGAGGCCCGGGTCAAGACGTTGCGGCGCGAGGTCGAGGAGTCGACCTCGGAGTACGACCGCGACAAGCTGCAGGAGCGGCTGGCCAAGCTGGTCGGCGGCGTCGCCGTGATCAAGGTCGGCGCGGCCACAGAGGTCGAGATGAAGGAGAAGAAGGCGCGGGTCGAGGACGCGATGCACGCGACGCGAGCCGCGGTCGAAGAAGGTATCGTCCCCGGCGGCGGGGTCGCGCTGCTGCGCTGCGCGGGGGTGCTCGACAAGCTGATGTTCGACGACGATCGCCGCTATGGCGTCAACATCATCCGGCGCGCGATCGAGGAGCCGTTGCGCCAGATCGCGCAGAACTGCGGCGTCGAGGGCTCGATCGTCGTCCACACGGTGCGCGAGGCCCAGGGCGCGTTCGGTTACAACGCGGCGTCCGGCGCGTACGAGGATCTCGTCAAGGCCGGGGTGATCGATCCGGCCAAGGTCGTGCGCGTGGCGCTGCAGAACGCCGCCTCGGTCGCGTCGCTCATGCTCACGACCGAGGCGCTGATCGCCGAGCTGCCGAAGGGCGAACGGCCCGCTGCCGAGTGAGCCAGATCGTCCCCAGGAGATGCCGAACGGCGGTACGGTGACGCTCGGCGTGGAGCGCAAGCGCGTGCACCGCCCGTCGTGGACGCTGGACGGCAATACGATCGTGAAGCCTGCACCGCAGGCAGCTTGGACGGCGTTCGGCAGGAAGCGCGATGTCGGCGCTATCAACCGGTCGGCGACTTCGTCACCGGCTTCGCGATGGAGCCATCGCCGTCGTCCCTGAAGCTGCGGATCTCGCAGATCGCAGGCGCGCCGCAAGCGAGCCGCTGAGCAGCAGGCCGACACCACGCTCTGGCCGGCTCGATCATGGCACCCTCGAGTCCTGATCTGACGTGGGTGCCAGCCTCTGCGTCGGCGGTAGCTGCGGGCGCTACTTCCGCTTGGCGGCCTTGCACTCGTCCGCGTGGGAATTGATCCACTCGGCGGACTCGGCGACCTGCTTGAACGCGACGTCGATCGCCTCCTTGGCCTTCTGGCCGTGGCCACCCTCGAGGCCGAACACGCACTCGTTGGCTTCTTGCGACCGGGTCACCGCGTCCCACGCGCTGATCAGGTCCTTCTCGGCGGCGACCAGGTTCGGGTGGCCCTTGAGGTTCGGGTGACCCTTGAGGCTCGGCTCGGCCTTCTTGCCGCTGCCCTTGGCGGGCTTGATCGCGACGCACTCCTTCTCGTGGGTGTTGGCCCACTCGGCGGCCTCCCAGACCTGGGTCTCGGCCGCCTCGATCGCCTCCTTGGCCTTCTGGCCGTGGCCGCCCTCGGCGCCGAACACGCACTCGTTGGCCTCCTGCGACTTCGTGATCGCCTTGCGTGCGCCGGCGAGGGCCTGCTCGGCCTTGAGGAAGTTCGGGTGGCCCTTGAGCGCGCCGTGGGGCTTGTGCTCATCGGCCGCGGCCAGGCCGAACGACAGACACAGTGCAGACGCGACGACACCGACAGTGGAAAGCTTGCTCATCAGGTAATCTCCAGGTTACCTGGGCGGGCCTGCAGCCAGCGTGCCTGCGGCTGGACGACCGTGCACGTACTTACGCCGCCTGTTCCGGGGCTCATCGCCACTGGGGGGGCAAAACGCCCGAGACACCGCGCCCGCACGAGCCGTCCACGGACCAGCTCGGCACCGGCGATCCGCTCGCCGACCATGCGGACCACACTGACGCGCATGGCGACCCGATCTCGGCGTGCAGCCACCGTTTTCGCGCGCAGCTCTCGGCACGATCGATCGGCGCCCTGCGCCTGCGCCGCGCATACTACCGGTGGTGGCCATGAACGCGGAGAGCCGAAGGATCCGGAACCTCTACCTGGTGCTCAGCCAGTTCATCTGGCTGCCGACCTCTCTCATCGTCGGCGTCAACACGCTGTTCCTGCTCGACGGCGGGCTCGACAACGTCGAGGCCTTCGCCGCCAACGCGATCTACACCCTCGGCCTCGTCGTGTTCGAGATCCCGACCGGGATGGTGGCCGACATGTGGGGCCGCCGCACCTCGTACCTCCTCGGCGCGGGCATCCAGCTCGTCGGAAATCTCGCCTACGTCTGGATGTGGTACACGAAGGCGCCGTTCTGGGGCTGGGGCATCGCGTCGCTGATCCTGGGCTGCGGCTACACGTTCTTCTCGGGCGCGCTCGAGGCCTGGCTGGTCGATGCGCTCGAGCATGCCGGCTACCAGGACGACCTCGATCCGATCTTCGCCACGAACCAGATCGTCACCGGCGTGGCGATGCTCGTGGGCACGATCGCCGGCGGGTTCATCGCACAGCTCGCGAGGCTCGGCACGCCCTACCTCGTCCGCGCCGGCCTCCAGCTGGTCAGCTTCCTCGTCGCGTTTGCGCTGATGAAGGACATCGGCTTCACGCCCGAGCGCAGCACCGGCCTCGTCAAGCACGTCAAGGCGCTCGCCGGCGCCGGCTGGACCTACGGCGTGAAGAACCGGCCGGTCCGCTGGGTGATGCTCGCGGCGCCGTTCTACCTGGGCACCGGCATCTACGGCTTCTACGCCGCGCAGCCCTACCTCCTCGATCTGTTCGGCGATCAGCGGGCCATCGGCGTCGCGGGGATCGCCGCGGCCGGCATCGCCGCCACCCAGGTCGCCGGCGGGTTCGCGGTTCCCTACATCCGGCGGCTGTTCCACCGTCGCACACATGTCCTGATCAGCTGCGCAGTCCTGACGATTGCCTCCCTGATCCTGATGGGCCTCATCCAGCGCTTCGCCGTCGTGGTCGCGCTGCTCGTCCTGTGGGCCATCACCTTCGCCGCCGGTACGCCCATCCGACAGGCCTATATCAACGCGCAGATCCCATCGCGCGAGCGCGCCACGGTGCTGTCGTTCGACTCGATGGTCGAATCGACGGGAGGCGTCGTGTTCCAGCCGGTCCTGGGCCGCGTCGCCGACACCGCCGGCTACGCCGCCTCCTACCTCGTCTGGGGCGCCATCGCCGTGGTCGCGCTGCCGTTCCTCCTCCTCGCCCGCAAGGAGAATGCGAGCGCTGATCAGATCACCGGCGACGAGGAGGCGCCGCCGCCGCGGAGCAAGCGCTGAACGAGCGCTGAACGCACGGGGTGAAGATCCTCAGGTCGCCTCGCAATCTCGAGGTTGCCCCGGTGTGTCCACCGAGGCCAGGACGATCCCTCGGCCTCTGCGCCGAGCGAGTCGGCGTGAGCGTCGACGATATCCGCTAGCCTGGATTTCCACGTAGCTGAATTTCGCTAAGCGGGGGGCGCGCTGCCATCCCCCGGATGCTCGAGGGACTTGCAGGACGGTGCGCGTCGTAGCCGCGCGGTTCTTTGGCGCAAGTGATCG
>Ga0308175_100000304_pt1 | contig 35615 bp, 30 predicted proteins | sample PhyCR1_3_FD_203893 | JGI IMG/M metagenome (GOLD analysis project Ga0308175, IMG submission 203893) | Soil microbial communities from UC Gill Tract Community Farm, Albany, California, United States - DLSLS.C.R1 | ecosystem: Environmental > Terrestrial > Soil > Agricultural land | place: USA...
GTTGCGAGATTCAGGTGACAAGCCGGGTCGGGCGAGGTACGACCTTTACGCTGAGCGTTCCAACTGGTTGACCGGCAGTCGCTTGCGATCTTGCAAGCGCCGCGAGATCCTACAGAAACGGACAATGGCAGACGGCGAGGAGAAGCGGCGCGCCGCCCGGGAACCGGTGGCGTTGTTCGTCGAGTACGAGGGCGCCGACGATCTGGTCTGCGACTTCACGGAGAATTTGTCGTCGGGCGGGACGTTCGTCACCACGAACCGGACGCTGCCGGTCGGCACCTCGGTGCAGCTCGTGCTGAGCTTCCCGGGGCTGCTCGAGCCGATCGCCGTCGAGGGCACGGTGCGGTGGACGCGCGGCAACAGCGCCGCCGGGGACGCCGGGGCGGGGATCGAGTTCGAGCCCGGCCCCAGCCGCGACGCGATGGCCGGCGTCGTCGATCGGATCCGCAGCGGCGACCCCAAGATGATGGCGCGGCTCCTGCGCGTGCTCGTCGTCGAGGACAACCACCACGTCGCCGAGCTCATCCAGCAGGGCCTCACCGGCTCGACGAAGCGCGACTTCGGCAGCGGCGTCTCGTTCGTGTTCAAGAACGCCCAGGACGGCCGGTCCGCCCTCGAGATCCTGCGCACCGAGACGTTCGACGCGCTGATCATCGACGTCTACCTCCCGGTCGTCGACGGCCCCAAGGTGATCATGACGGCGCGCAGCGAGCTCGGGCTGGTCGACCTGCCGATCATCGCCGTGTCGGCCGGGGGTGATCAGGCCCGCGACGCCGCGCTCGCGGCCGGCGCCAACATCTTCCTCGAGAAGCCGATGCGCCTGCGCCGCGTGATCGAGACGATGCAGCGCTTGCTGACCCCCGCCCCGGCCTGACCGGCAGGCTCGGCGGGACCGGCGGGCCGCCTGCCGGCTGGATGGGGGGATGCGTCACCCCCAACGTCGCATCTTTGCAAACCCGCCGTGACTTGATACGCCAGCGGGCACCACAAGCTCCGGAGCATCAACGATGAAGACACGACTGTTCGCGGCGACCCTCGCGACGCTGGCTGGTTGCGGATCGAGCACGCCCGCCCCCACGATAGCCACCAGACCCGCCACCGCGTCCCAGACGGTGATCGCATCTTCCGGCGCGTCCTCCGGGTCGCCGATGGCCACACCGGCGACATCGCCGGGGAGCGCGGCGAAGGCCAAGCCCGAGATCGGCACCTGGGGGTTCGACACCGCCGGGATGGACAAGTCGGTCGCCCCGGGCGCGAGCTTCTATAACCACGCCAACGGCCACTGGCTCAAGACCACGACGATCCCCGCCGACAAGGCGGACTTCGGCATGTTCACCGTGCTGAGCGATCGCAGCGACGAGCGCACCAGGCAGATCCTCGAGAGCGCGACCGGCCCGGCCGGCAGCGACGGCCAGCGGATCGGCGACTACTACAAGACGTTCATGGACGAGGCGGCGATCGAGGCCAAGGGCACCGCGCCGATCAAGGCCGAGCTCGATGCGATCGCCAAGATCAAGGATGTGAACGGCCTGGTCCTCCAGTTCGCGGCGAACTCGCGCCGGCTCGCCACGAGCCCGTTCCGCACCATCGTCGCCCAGGACGAGCGCGAGCCCGAGAAGTACATCGTGACCATCGCGCAGGGCGGTCTCGGCCTGCCCGACCGCGACATGTACGACGCCAAGAACAAGCAGTTCGAATCCAAGCGCGAGGGCTACAAGAAGTACATCGCCGCGATGTTCACGCTGATCGGCAGCAAGGACGCCGACCCGCGCGCGGCCGCGGTCTATGCGCTCGAGGAGAAGATCGCCGCGACGCACTGGACGCGGGTGCAAAACCGCGATGCGCAGAAGACCTACAACAAGATGACGATCGCCGAGCTGCAGACGCTGGCGCCGGGCATCGACTGGAAGCCGTGGCTCAAGGCCGTCGGCGTCGCGGGCCAGACCTCGGTCGACGTCAACCAGCCGCCCGCGGTCGCGGCGACCAGCCTCCTGGTCAAGAGCGAGCCGATCGCGGTGTGGAAAGACTACCTGACGCTGCACGCGCTCACCGCGGCCGCCCCGTACCTGCCCAGGAAGTTCGTCGACACCCACTTCGAGATGTTCGGCAAGACGCTGACGGGCACCCCGCAGATCAAGGAGCGCTGGAAGCGCGCCGTCGAGGCGATCAGCGGCGGACGGGGCGGCAAGATGGGGGAGGCCGTCGGCAGCCTGTACGTGGCGAAGTACTTCACGCCGGAGACCAAGGCGCACGCCGACGCGCTGGTGAAGAACCTCTTGGTCTCGATGGGCCAGCGGCTCGACGCGCTGACCTGGATGAGCCCCGAGACCAAGGCCAAGGCCAAGGAGAAGCTCGCGTCCTACAACCCCAAGATCGGCTACCCCAAGAAGTGGCGCGACTACTCGGCGCTGAAGGTGGTCCGCGGCGACGCGGTCGGTAACGCGCTGCGCCTGGCCGAGTTCGACTACAACCGCCAGCTCGCCAAGCTAGGCAAGCCCGTCGATCGCGACGAGTGGGGCATGACGCCGATGACGGTCAACGCGTACTACAACCCGGTCCTGAACGAGATCGTGTTCCCGGCGGCGATCCTCCAGCCGCCGTTCTTCGACCCCAACGCCGACGACGCGGTCAACTACGGCGGCATCGGCGCGGTGATCGGCCACGAGGTCAGCCACGGGTTCGACGACCAGGGCTCGCAGTTCGACGCCAAGGGCACGCTCAAGAACTGGTGGACCAAGGAGGACAACGACAAGTTCAAGGCCGCGACGGCCAAGCTGGTCGCGCAGTACAGCGCCTACTGCCCGGTCCCCGCCGCCGATGGCAAGCCGGCCCAGTGCGTCAAGGGCGAGCTCACCCTCGGCGAGAACATCGCCGATCTCGCGGGCCTCACCATCGCGTACAACGCCTACAAGATCTCGCTCGGCGGCAAGCCGGCCCCGGTGATCGAGGGCCTGTCCGGCGACCAGCGGTTCTTCCTCGGCTGGGCCCAGGTGTGGCGCCGCCTCTACCGCGACGCGGAGCTCGAGAACCGGCTCGTCACCGATCCGCACAGCCCGTCGGAGTTCCGCGCCTCGGTCGTCCGCAACCTCGACGCCTGGTACGACGCGTACAAGCCCAAGCCGGGCGACGCGCTCTACCTCGCCCCCGACAAGCGCGTGAAGATCTGGTAACGACTACGGTCCCTTCCAGACCACGCCGGCCTTCATCACCCAGGTGACGCGCTCGAGCTCGGTGATGTCCTTGAGCGGATCGCCGCCGACCGCGACCAGGTCGGCGTGCTTGCCCGGCGCGATCACGCCGACGTCGGACTTCGCGCACACCTTCGAGCCCGGCTTGCAGAACGGATCGAGCAGCGCCCCGGCCACCGACGTCACCGCGCGGATCACCGCCATGGGCGACATCCCGGCGTCGGCCATCAGCTTGGCCTCCGCCGCCGGGTTCATGCTCCACGGAAACGCGCCCGCGTCGGTCCCGAACGCGATCCGCACGCCGCGCTTCATGGCCCGCGCCAGCGCCGCCTTGTGGTGCGCCGCCATCCAGCCCCGCGGGTCCGATCCGAGCTTCTTGATCGCGTACTGATACGCCAGCATCGTCGGGCACCACGTCACGTTCTGCGCGACCATGCGGGTCGCGAGGTCGTCGGTGATGCCCTGGCCGTGCTCGATCGAGTCGACCCCGGCGCGCAGGGCCGAGTCGAGGCCGTCCCAGCCGTTGGCGTGCGCGGCGACCTTGACGCCGAGGCGGTGCGCTTCATCCACGATCGCCGCCGCCTCGGCCGGCGTGAAGTTCACGATGCTGCGCACCGGCCGGTCCGCGGTCCCCTCGTAGACGCCGTGATCGGCGTAGAACTTGATCCAGTCGGCGCCAAAGCCGATCTCCTCGCGCACCGCCTTACGCGCCTGCTCGGGCCCGTCGATCGTCTGCACGCCGATCGGCATCGCGAGCTCCCAGTTGTAGCCGCGCAGCGGGTACATCCCCGTGGGCGCGAGCGCGCGGGTCGCGACCACCATGCGCGGCCCCGGCACGACGCCGTGCTCGATCGCGGTCTTGAGGTCCACGTCGGCGTACATCGCCCCCTCGGTCTCCAGATCGCGCAGCGACGTGAAGCCATACAGGAGCGCCGTCCGTGCGTTGGCCGTCGCCTCGATCGCGCGATACGCCGCGCTGTGCTTGAGCAGGATCGCGTCGTACACGCCGGGGCCGACGTCGTCGTTCAGGAACACGTGCGTATGCGCGTCGATGAGCCCCGGCAACAGCGTCGCGTTCCCGAGGTCGACCACCCGCGCGCCCGGCTGCTTCGCCGACAGCTCGGCCACCGTCCCGATCGCGACGATGCGGTCACCATCGACGAGCACGGCGACCCCGTCGCGCGGGCGATCGGCCACGCCGTCGATCAAGTGCGCGGCCTTGATGATGGTAGGCGAAGCGAGAGCAGACGAGCTGATGAGCAGACAGGTGAGGACGTATCTCCACATGGCCGGCATGCTCGCACCACCGGCGGCCGATTGCGCGGTGAAGCCACCGCGAGTGGCGGGCACATCGCGCCCCGGGATCGGGCGCCAGATCGAGGCACCAGCGCAAGGCTTGGCCGCTCAGGTAGATGCGTCCATTGTCCACCCGTATGCTAACGGTGATTAACGGTGATAGCATGCGTTAGCACAACCGGATAACACCATGACATCCGCACCTTTGAAGCTCAGCGCAGGCGGCCGGCGAGGATTGATCGAGCTCGGCCGTGCGGCGCACAAGATGCAGCGAGGTCATCAAGCGATCGAGCTTCGTGCGATCGGCGTGGTGGACGCCGACGATGAAGTGCTCGTCCTGGTGGTCACCCGACACGGGGCGCTGGTCCGAAGCTCGAAGGTCCACGGACGTGCGCTCGATGCTCGCGAGCTTCGCTTGCAACTCGCAGGTGCTGAGGCGGCGGTCGACGAGGTCGCACGTATGCAGCCGGAACCGAGAGGCCCGCAGCTCTCCTCTGCCGAGGCTGCGATCCTGGAGGAAGCCGGGTTCGTCGAAGGGCCGATGGACGTGCCGAACGCGCTGGAGCGCACGCGGATCGAACTGGAAGTTCTGGTTCGCAACAGCCTCACCATCGCGGAAGCTGCGAAGGCGCTCCACGTGAGCACGAGCCGGATCCGGCAACGCCTGTCGTCGAAGCACCCAACCCTGTACGGGATCAAGGAAGGCCGCGGGTGGCGCATCCCGAGGTTTCAATTCGAATCCAAGGGTAAGCTCGTTCGCGGCATCGATGCGGTGATGCCGCACGTTCGCCGCGACGCGCATCCGGTCGTGGTCAGAGACTGGTTCACGACGCCGCACCAAGATCTCGTCGTCGGGGATGATGACGAGCGCGTGACGCCGAGAGCGTGGCTGTCGGCGGGCCGGTCGCCCGACGCTGTTGCAGCGCTCGCAGACGAGATCTGAGCTGTCTCAGCCATCGAAGCTATGGCCAAGTTCCCCGAACCTCCTCGGCGGCTCACGATCCCCGCCGCGCTTCGGGTCTTGCCCGCCGGTACCACCGTCTGGCGGGTGTACTTCGTCGCTGGCGTACATCCGACGACGTGGCGAGACTTCCGCTGGTTCGGCCCCGTGAATTCGCGGTTCGATCACCACGACAGCCCGGCGCGTGTTCAAAGCAAAGGTGTGCTCTACGGTGCGATGGAGCCCATCACCTGCCTGGCCGAGGTATTTCAGTCGACGCGGGCCATCGACCGCAGCACGCACGCGCCGTGGCTCGTCGCGTTCACGACCGCTCGAGAGTTGCAGCTACTGGACCTGACCGGCACGTGGCCGACACGGGCCGGTGCGTCGATGGCCATCCACTCCGGCCCGAGACCCAAGGCGCGCCGATGGTCGCGAGCCATCTACGACGCCTACCCTCATGTCGAAGGGCTATGGTACGCGTCATCGATGTATGCACACCGGGCGTCGCTCGCGCTGTACGAGCGAGGCAAGGCGGCCATTCCTACCGCCCCCTCGTTCCACCGCGCGCTGTCGGACCCAGCGCTGTTATCTCGCCTGAGCGCAGCGGCGATGACGCTCGGGTATCGCGTCGTGTAAGCGCTCGGCCGCGGCTACTTGAGCTTGGCCTTGAGCTCGAGCGCCTCGGCGTTCTCCGGCTCGGTCGTCATCGCCTGGGCGAGCGCGGCCTTGGCGTCGGGCTTCTTGCCGAGCGCGAGCAGCGCCCTGGCGCGGCCCAGGTGGACCAGGGCGGGGCGGCGCGGCGGCGGGTTGGTGAGCAGCATCGTGTCGTAGGTGAACAGCGCCTTGTCGGGCTGGCGGAGCTCGACGTAGGCGCGGCCGAGGCCCGACAGGATCTCGGGGTCGGAGGGGTTGATGAACGTGGCCATCTCGCCGTAGGTGCGCACCTTGGGCCAGTTCGCCGCCTTGCCGTACTCGACGACGAGCTTCTTGAGCGGCGCGAGGTCCATCTGCTCGAGGAACGCGAAGTGCTCGAGCTCGATGAGCGCCTTGGGGATCTGGCCCATCTTCTCGTAGAGCTGCGCCAGATCCTGGTACGGCGAGCTGCGCTCGGGATCGAGCTTCTTGGCCGCGCACAGCTGCCGCTCGACCTCGTCGAGCTTGCCCTCGCCCTGGGCGATCTGCGCGAGCCGCGACCGCAGATCGAAGCTGTCGTAGCCGTCGACGATGAGGCCCTGGTAGAGCGCCTTGGCCTTGGGGACGTCGTTCTGGTGAAGCACGATCTCGGCCTGGATGTAGCGCGCGATCGGCTGCTTGCCGTCGAGCGAGAGCGCCGTGGCCGCGGCGGCCATCGCCTTCTCGGCGTCGCCGGCGTAGTAGTAGCCGAGCGCGATGTGGGCCTTGGCCTTGGCATCCTTGGGCGCGGCGTCGGCCGCGATCTCGAGCTTGGTCAGGTCGTCGAACCCGCGGGTCGGCAGCTTGAACGTGCCGGCGTACGCCTTGAGGCGGATGCCCAGGTACTGGTGGAAGTCGGTGTCGAGCGCGGCGACCGTCTTGCCGGTGATCGCCTGCAGCACCTCGGGGGTCTCGCGGCCCTTGCCGTACAGCTTCAAGGCCTCGACGATCTTCGGGAAGCCGTAGGTCTGCACGAGGTACTCGATCGTGACGGCCGACTGGTAGTACGCGACGACCACGGCGTTGGGGTCGGGCTGCACGAACTCGGAGTTGAGGTCACCGATCGACGCCAGCGTGCCGCTCGCGACCGCGCCGTACAGGTCGGCGTCGTTCTCGCGGCGCCAGTCGGGCCGCGCGATCAGCGTCTCGTACTCGCTCAGGCCCTCGGTGAACCACCGCGGCACGCGCGAGTTCGACAGCTGGATCGCGAACACGTGGCCGAGCTCGTGCCACAGCACCATGCCCCAGTTGATGTCGCCGTTGGCCGGCGACATCGCCGTGATCACCTGGCCGAAGCACACGCCGAGCGCGGCGATGTCGGGCAGCCCGACGGTGCGGATGCCGTAGTCGTTGCGGTCGGCATAGAGCTCGAGGGTCACCGGCGTCCTGGGCGTGAAGCCGTAGCGCTTGACCATGTCGGCGAACGCCCGCTCCATCGTCGGCTCGAGGTAGCGCGAGAGGACCGCCTTCTCGTCGTTGTGGTAGCGGATCCGGAAGTTCTTGCTCGTCCCGAACGTGTACTCCTTCGGGATCGTCTTCCGGAACAGGTTGCGCGTGTTGAACGTCCGCACGTTGTACTGGTCGCCGGCCCACGACTTCTCGATCCACTCGAGCCCCTCCTTCTCCAGGCCGAGCCGCAGGTAGCCCATGCCCGCGCCGGCCATCGCCTCGTAGAAGTCGGGCCGGAGCTTGACCGCCTGCTTCTCGAGCTCGACCGCCTCGACGTAGCGATGCTCGCGCACGGCCGACCGCGCGACGACGCGATACAGCTCGGCGTACGCCGGATCGATCGCGAGCGCGCGCCTGACCTCCGCGTCGTACGCCTTGGTGTCGTCACGCAGCCACGCGATCGTGGCCTTCATCGCGATCGCCTCGACGTCGTCCTGGTTCGCCGCGATCACCCCGTCGAGCGTCTTCCCCGCGGCGTCCCACTGGTTCTGGTCGATCTCGATCGAGGCCCGGACCTTGAGCGCGCGCGCGTTCCTGGGGTTCTGCGCGAGCGCCGCGTCGAGGTGGTGCCGCACCGCCGCGAGGTCATAGCGCAGCTCGACGATCACCTGCGCCATCGCGGCGTGCGCCTCGGGATCGTTGGGGTTCACCTTGAACACCTCCTCGAGCGTCTGCTCGGCGGGGTGCGCCGCGTACTTCTCGAGGAACAGGTCGGCCCACGCGATCCCGGCGCGGGTGTCCTGCGGGCGCAGCTGGAGCGTCTCGCGGAACGCGTCGTTGGCGAGCTGGAACTGCGACGTTCCGCGCGCGGCGATCGCGAGCTGGTAGGTCTGCACCGGGTCGTCGAGGTTGAGCTGGTTCCGGTCGCTCTCCTTGATCGTCGCGTCGAACAGCGCCTTGGCGCCGAGCACGTCGCCGAGCGCGTACCGGGTCTCGCCGAGCGCGGTGCGGATCGCGCGATCGGCGGGGCTGGCCTTCCACAGCGGCTCGAGATCGGCGAGGGCCTCCTTCGTGCGGCCGGTGATCCGGCGCAGCTCGTCGAACACCAGGTGCGCCTCGATGACCTGCGGATCGCTGGTGGCGCCCTGCGTGAGCGGCACGATCGTGGCCTCCGCGCCGGCATGGTCGCCGGTCGCGATCTGGGCGCGCGCCAGGAGGAGCCGCGCCGCGGGCCGCTCCTTGCCGGTGACCTTGCCGAGCTCGGCGATCGCCGCCTTGTAGTCGCCGGCGGTCAGCTTGTCCCGCCCCGACGCGAGATCGGCATGGGCAAGGCGGCTCGCGGTCACCGCCACGATCAGCGCCAGGCCCAACCTCTTGGATGTCATGCCTCGAATCTGTGCGACGGACGTACCCCTGTCAAACCCGAGTGGTAAGGTAGCCAGGTGGCGGAGCCTTCCAAGGACACGACGGCGAGCGCCCAGGGGCTCTACACGACGTGGGACGCGTTCCTGAAGCAAGCGATTCGTGACTACTACGACCGCAGCTGGACGACCCGGAAGGGGAACTTCATCGCGCTCCTCATCGCGGCGGGCCAGACCTCGCTGGCGCTCGCCAAGGACTCGGTCGTCGATGGCTCGGGGACCAGGAAGGTCGCCCTCGGCGCCGGCCTCCTGCTGGCGCTCCGGATCGGCCTGCGCTACGCGCTCGGCGGGCCGCTCGGCCTCGTGCTCGGCATCGCCGCGGGAGCCTCGATGATCTCGTACTTCGTCCGCAACCAGAAGGACATCATCAAGAAGGTCGGAAGCTACAAGGTCGTGATCGCCGACCACGAGAAGCGCTACAACGACGTCCAGGCCGGATGGCGGGACGGCAAGTACCAGATGACCGAGCGCAACCTCATGATCGATGGACTGATGAAGCAGTTCATCACCCAAGTCGACGAAGCGTGACGCGCGCCCGGATCGTATCGATCGTGCCGGCGATGATGCTGGCGGCCGCCGCAGCCCGCGCGGAAGCCGACAGCCGGCCCGTGGCCGCGCCACCGCCCGACGGTGCCGGCCTCCACCCGCGACCCTCGCCCGCTGACAATCGCCGCATCGTCGGCATCCTCGACGTGCGGGTCGAGGGCCTGTCCGACGACGTCAAGGAGACCTTCCAGCGCGGCCTCGAGGATCAGTTCGACACCAAGCACTACTGGCTCGCGAGCCGCACGTACATGAAGCAGCGGCTCATGCCGTCGACGAAGTGGACCGACGGCTGCATCGTCGGGGACTGCCTCACCGAGGTGCGGGCGCGCACCGGCGCCGAGCTCGTCCTGCTCGCCGCGCTCACCGGCTCGGGGACGAGCTTTGGCTACGTCGTCACGCTGGTCCGCACCGACACCGGCCGCGTCCTCGAGCAAGACTCCGGACGCTGTGACGTCTGCACCCTCGACGAGGCGATCACCAACGCCAAGCTGGCCACGGTGGGCCTGCTCAACAACGTGCCCGACAAGCTGCCCGACGAGGCCGCCGAGCAAACCGCGGCCATGACCACAGCGGCGGCCAAGGCCCAGCGTGAGATCGCCGCGCACGACCAGCACACGACCCGGGTGGGCATCGTGTTCACGGTCATCGGCGCCGCCGCGGCCATCACCGGCGGGCTCCTGTACCAGCTCGACGGTAAGCCGAGCTACGCGCTGCCGATCGCCGCGGGCGGTGGCGCGCTGGCCGCCGGCGGCGTGGTCGTCCTGACGTTCTGATCGCAGCGCCGAGGGCAAGCGGTCAGCAAGCGCGCTTGGTGCGCGCGACAACTGGCGACGGCCTCTGGGGTCTGCTAAAGCCGAGCTATGCGCTGCCGATCGCCGCGGGCGGGGGGCGCTCGCCGCCAGCGGCGTGGTCGTCCTGACGTTCTGATGCTCGACAAGTCCCGCGGTGATGCGTCGATCACTCAGGATGGCGAGCAATAGCACGCACCGCCCAACGTGAACCGGGCGATGCCAAACGGGCAGCGGTTCTGGCTCTCGCTGCACTGCGGTCGGCATACGCCGGCAACACACCAGCCGGCGCCACCGTGGCAGACCGTCACTGCAGGATCCGGAGCAGCGGTGCACAGCTCACCAAAGAAGTTGGGATCCCGAGGACCGTCGGGCGGGGGAGGACCATCCTCGACGGAGCTGTCCCTGGCCGGAGGAGCATGCCCGGTGCATCCGCATCCCAGGCAGAATGCGATCGTGATGACCAGGCGCTTCATCTGGTCCCAGGCTATGAAATCTTTGCATCTGAAGCTACCAGGTGCTTCATCCACGCGAACGAATCACGGTGTGCGCTGGCCAAGCGCGTCGAGCCCGGCCTGCGCGCTCGCACGAACCGCCGGGCTCGGATCGCCGGCCGCGGCGCGGAACCGGCGCGCGGCTTCGTCGTAGGCGCGGGCGTCGATCAAGATCCAGCCGAGCATGGCGCTGGCTTCTCCCGCGCGCGCCGACCTGGCGTAGGTGTCGAGGAAGTCGCGAAATGCCGCGAGCGCCTCGGCGCTGCGCTTGCCGCGCGCGAGCGCCATGGCGTGCCAGAAGCTGGCGTCTTCGCCGAGCGGGCTGTCGGGCGCGAGCAAGAGCACGCGCGCGAAGCCGCTCGCCGCGCGCGCGAAGTGATTCGTGCACAGCGCTTCCCATGCCTGGTCGTAGGAGAGCTCCTCGGTGGTACGCACCGGGCCGCCGGCTGGCGTTGGCGAGGCGGCCGACGATCGCGCCCCCGACGCACATCACGCGCTGAGCACGCTCGCCCGGGTGTCAACCAAGCGGGTCCCGCGAACACGGCAACGCGCAGCGCGGCGATGCGGGCTGGGTCACAGCGACGACCTCACGGGGCGGCGTCGGACAGGCGACTATACGCGTTGGTCACGGTGCGGCCCTTCGCGGTCTGACCATTCTCCTGCACCGTGTATCGTTCGCCCGCGATCAGGATACCGTCGGGCGACGACAGCATCTCGGTGAGCCCCTCGATCTCGCGATCGGTCAGCCCGGACGGCGTCCAGTCGAGCTCCGCGATGTTCGTGACCCGGGGCGTGTTGAGCGTGGTCTCGGTCAGGCTCGGGCAGGGCGCCGCGAAGCAGCGCAGGCCGTTGTCCTTGACCCGGACGAACGCCCCTTCCGACACCCCCTCGCCCTCGGCGACCCAGGCCTCGCTGATCACGAACCGGCCCAGCTCCGGACGCGACGTCGTGTTGGTCGGCGCAAACACCCCACGCACGATGCCGTAGACGCCGCTCGTGGTCGCGTCCTTGTCCGCCGCGGCGGTAAGCTTGCTCCGCTGATCCTCCGACAGGTTGGCTTCCGACCAGTCGAGCACCGGGGCATAGCAGCTCTCGGCGTCCTGGCCGTCGACGCATACCGTCGTATCCCGATTGAGGCGCTTGAGGAACCAGCCACCGCAGAGCGGGGACGGACATTTGCGAAGGTCCGTCGTGATCTCGAAGTAGGTGTACGCGTCGGTCGAGACGCTGACGGTCTGGCCGGCGAGCGCGTCGTGCTTGAGAGAATCCCCCACGTGCTCGTCCTGCGCCTCGGCGTCGGAAGCACAACCCGCGAGCACACAACCAAAGACAGAGACGATCGTTGTCATACCAATTAGCGAACGCATGATGGATACGTCCTTTTTGTAGTGTACTCATGCCTGAAGCAAGTAGCGGGCCGGCGCGCGCAGAGGGTGATCTGCCCGAAATTACAGACAGTCTTCGCGAACGAGTTTTTCGCGTTCATCGCGCCTGTAAAATGGCCATTGATTCGATTGTGCGCCGGCGCGCCCACCGAGCGACGCTGCATCGCTTTTGCGGTCGAACCACGCGCCGCGCGGTGGCTCGTGCGATGGGCGGTCTGGGCGAAGCCATCACGGGGCGACGTCGGACAGGCGTTCGTACGCGTTGGTCACGGTACGCCCTTTCGCGGTCTGCGCGTTCTCGTGCACCGTGAAGCGGCGGCCTGCCACCAGGATGCCGTCAGGCGAAAACAGCCGATCGGTCAACCCCTCGATCTCGCGATCGGTCAACCCGGACGGACTCCAGTCGAGCTCCGCGATGTTTGTAGTCCGAGGCGTATTGAGCGTCGTCTCGGTCAGGCTCGGACAGGGGGCCACGAGGCAGCGCAGGCCGTTGTCCTTGACCCGGACGAACGCGCCTTCCGACACCCCGTCGCCTTCGGCCACCCAGGCCTCGCTGATCACGAACCGGCCTAGCTCCGGACGCGGCGTCGTGTTGGTCGCCGCGAACCGACCGCGCAAGATGCCGAACACGCCGCTCGAGGTCGCGTCCTTGCCGGCCGCGGCGGTAAGCTTGCTCTGCTGATCTTCCGACAGGTTGGCTTCCGACCAGTCGAGCACCGGCGTATAGCAGCTCTCGGCCTCCCGGCCGTCGACGCAAACCGTCGTATCCCGATTGAGGCGCTTGAGAAAAAATCCGCCGCAGACCGGGAACGCGCACTTGCGAAGATCGGCTATCACCTCATAGTAGGTGTACGCGTGGTCGGCCTTGCCGCTAATTGCCGCTTGACTGGCAGATACATCGTCGAGCTCATCGGGCGCATCCGCAGCCATCGTGCAACCTGCGAGAGCACAGGCAAATACAGAGATTTGCGCCGTAACACTGAATATCGAACGCATGACGAGGTCCTTTGTTAATAGTGTTCCCATGCATCAAGCAAGCGGCGGGCCGGCGCACCTCCCAACAGGACTACTTTGAATTGCGCATGTTTATTCGTCGGAGAGTTTTTCGCATCCATCGCCTTGTACAGGTGGCTATTGATTCAGGGTGAGCAAGAACCCCGCTGGACAACTCGCACATGTGCAAACGCGAGAGGCCCTGTGGGGTGAGCCACGGTGCTGGGCTGAGCTGCCGATCTCTGCCGCTGCGCCGGGCTGCCGGTCTCTGCCGCCGCGCCGGGCTGCCGATCTCTGCCGTTGCGCCGGGCTGCCGATCTCTGCCGCTGCGCTGTGCCGCCGCGCGCTGCGCCGCCTGCACCCCGCATGCGCGAGGTCGTGCGAGACGATCACGCTCGGTCCCCATCTCGCCGCCGAACACCCAGATCCGCGCGCGTGATCGCCGGGCCATCGCTCAGCCCCGCTGCGCGCGCAAAGCTCCACGACCTTGTGGGGCCACGCCTCCCACCGCTTTGATCCGGCGCTCCCTCAAGGCCATCTGCGTGATCGTCCGACCAACCCGCACCTCTTGGCCAATAAGATTGGCCAGTAATTTCATCTAGTTAACGAGCGTGACGGTGCTTCCTATCGGCCAACGCTCTTCCCTTGGCCAATAGATGGAGCGGCTCGGTACCTACGCCAGCGGCGTTCTCCCGTGGCAAGCACCTGCCCGGATGTGACCAGCTCCTCCAACGATCTCCGGAAACTTCTCGGTGGAATCTCGCGCCCAACGCGTTGATGGATTTCGGGGGCAGACGAGTCAGGAAACCTCTCGAGGTCTTCGATGATCAGCGCACGCAGCCGGTGCGGAAGCACGCGTGCGAGCGTGGTCCGCATGTCCACGCCCGCAGAGCGGAGCAACTGGGAGGGCACGGAGTACCGTGTCGCCTTCGTCTGACCTCTCCTCTCAACGAGACCGATCTCGATCATTCGCGCCACCCACTCGCGCAACGCGCCCGGATCGGGCAACTCGAGCTTCGACGCGAGCTCGCCTGCCGACAATGACTCGCTCTGCGCGAGCAACCCGAGGGTGATTCGCTCGCGCTGGGTGAGCTGGTAGTTCTTGTCGGCCTCGGCAATCAGACGAATGATCGCGGGGTGGATCACGCGCCTGGGGATCGTGACATGAACGGAGTCGACGCCCTCCATTGCGACCGGTGCACCCCGGCCCGTCGCGAGGAGCCGGTCGTACATCAGATCGAAGCCACTGCCCTCGCGCTCCATCAGCCCGATGTCATGGAAGACACGCGCAAGCCCGTCATTCCGTCGACGGCTCGCATGGAGAATGTTCTGCGGGGTGACACCGAGGGGCAACCGCCCCGGGTTCACGATCTCGAGTTGATCAGGGCGCAGGTTCAGGAAGATGTCTCCGCGCTGCGTGTACGGTCGATGCACGAGCGCGTTGACAAGCAACTCACGGACGACCGCTTCTTCGAACGCCGGCACTGTGGTTCGCAACAACCCGTCGGGCAGCTCGTAGCTCTCGCGGAAGTCTGGAACGGCCTCCCAGACTGCGTCCACCAGCTCCAGGGGTGATAAGGTGTAGTCGTCCCAGACGAGCTTGCTGATCTTCGTGTTACGTTCGTCAACCTTGATCGCCTGGACCACGGGCGCGGTCCCCAGCTGCGTTCGACCTACGGTTGTGCCGATCAGTAGCACGCCGAGGTTCGTGAGCACCGGTCCATTTGCAAGTCCGTAGTGATCGAGAAGCTCGTCGGCTGACTTCTCCCTCACCGACGGTTTCACCCGGTCCGAAGCGCGAATGCGTCCGACCAGCGCCGCCAGCTTGGCCGCATCGATTACGGTCCGCGGCACGGCGAGCGTGGTCAACGTTTCCCAAGGTGTGGTCGGGCGCTCGTTCGCGAGCCGGAGCACATCATCGCCTACGACCGGATGACACTCGTCCCCGATCCGCAGGAAATACCGACCATCGGTCGTCGAAGCAACACCGAGCGACCTGGACACGGTGAGCAGGATATAGTCACCGCCATTCGCGTGGCGGCATAACTCGGGATGGACCTCGACGTTGACCGTCAGTTCACCGATCCGCTTCCGAACTCGATCGAGCTGTCCCTTGTCGATCCGTTGTCCGGGCGGCGGATCGGTCGCGTCGTCTTCGACTCCGATGACGAGCTTTCCTCCAGCGCTGTTCGCGAAGCAGACGCAGTCGCGGCGAGCTCCGAGAAGTCGCCATGATCGCGGCTGATGACTCGCAGCGACTTGCGATCGAAGTGCTGACCTTCAACCTCCTTGTCGTGAACGCTCACGTCTTGCTCCTACCCCACTTCATGCACAGAGCTCGCTTCTTGCGACTAGCTGCAATGCACGAATACCAGAGACCAGATCCCCTTACGCCACGCTTAGCCATGCCGAATCCAGAGTCCAATGGGTACAAGAATCGGGTGCCAACATATTGGAATTGCCGGCTCAATAGCGAAAACCGCCACCCTGGTCTTCTACTCGGCGTCGCCGCCCTTGAGGCCGTGACGCTTGAGGAGCTCGCGCAGGTGATAGCGCGTGAGGCCGGCTTCTTGCGCGGAGCGCGTGATGTTGCCGTCGTTGCGCGCCATCAGCGCCGCCAGGTAGGCGACCTCGAAGGCGTCGACCACGGTCTGCTTCGCGCCCTTGAAGCCCAGGCCCGCCTTGAGCAGCGCCGGATCGAACGAGGCGGGGCCGGTCGGCGGCGGCAGCTCGACGCCCGACATCTGGGCCGCCGCGCGCTGGGCCGCCTGCACGCCCGCCTGCGCGAGGTCGTGCGAGACGATCACGCTCGGCCCCATCTCGCGGCCGAACACCAGATCCGCGCGCGTGATCGCCGGGCCGTCGCTCAGCGCCGCCGCGCGCTCGACGACGTTGCGCATCTCGCGCACGTTGCCGGGCCAGCTGTGGCTGACCAGCGCCGCCATCGCGTCCTGCGACCACGTCATCGCCATGCTGCGGCGCGAGCTGACCTCGCGCAGGAAGTGGTTGGCCAGGCCCGGGATGTCCTCGCGGCGCTCGCGCATCGGCGGCAGCTCGACGTGCACGACCGAGAGCCGGAAGTACAGATCCTCGCGGAACGTGCCCTTGTTGACCTCCTCGCGGAGGTCGCGGTTGGTCGCGGCGAGCACGCGCACGTCGACCTTGTGGGTGCGATCGCCGCCGACCCGCTTGATCTCGCGCTGCTCGAGCACGCGCAGGAGCTTGGGCTGCAGCGTGATGTCGAGCTCGCCGATCTCGTCGAGGAAGATCGTGCCGCCGTTGGCCTGCTCGAAGCAGCCGACGTGCTGGTTGACCGCGCCGGTGAAGCTGCCCTTCTCGTGGCCGAACAGCGTCGACTCGATCAGCTCGCGCGGGATCGATCCGCAGTCGAGCACGACGAACGGCTTGGCCTTGCGGCCCGACGCGTTGTGCAGCGCGCGCGCGACCATCTCCTTGCCGGTGCCGGTCTCGCCGGTGATGAGGCACGTCAGATCGCTCGGCGCGACCTTCTCGAGCTGGGCGAAGATCTCGCGCATCGCCGGCGACGCCCCGAGCATGGCGTCGAACCGGTCCTTCTTGGACAGCTCGATCTCGACGACGTCCTCCAGCGTCTGGAACTGGATGCTGGTGTGACCGATCCGGAACACCGTCCCCGGCCGCAGGAACACCTCGCGGATGCGCAGATCACCGACGAAGATGCCGTTGCGCGAGTTCAGGTCGCGCAGCCGGTAACCGTCGTCGCGCGCCGACACCTCGAAGTGCGTGCCGGAGACCGCCTTGTCCTGGACAACGAGGTCGCTGATGATGCTGCGGCCACCGGTGACGCGCGGCTTGCCGATCTCGAGGATCTGGCCCAGATCGGCACCCGCCACCACCACCAGCTTGCCCTTGCGCATGCGCCGGACGGTCGCCCACTCCCCCTCGAAGAGGGTGGTGAGGCCCGTGTTGGCCTCGTCGGATCCGAAGGGGCCGTCCTGTTCCATCCGGAACAACCTATCATCAATTGTGCGGGAACGTTCCGCGCGAATTTCTCGCGCCGCCGACCGGCTAGTTCAGCCACTTGTCTCCGTCGCGCACCGGCGGCACGTGGCCCTTGCCGCCCGACATCACCTTGAGCCGGGACCGCGCCCGCGCGATCCGCCAGCGCTTCCACAGAAGGCCCGGGCTCCATCGCTTCGAGGTCACGATCGCCGCCGCGAGCATCGCCGCCCCCCACGCCGCCCCGTTCTCCCAGGCCCCCGTCGCGACGACGTAGAGCGCGAGGAACCCCAGGATGCCGTACATCAGTTGCCGGCCGGTCAGCGGCAACACCCCGAAAAATTGGACCGGCTGGCGCGCGTAGAGGATCCCGAACGCGACGATCGACGCATAGATGAACGGGTTGAGCCCTCTGATCGGCTCCCCCAGGTGGTGCGTGGCCAGCCCGAGCGCACAGCCGGCGACCGTCCCGGCCAGTGAGGTGATCGCGACGAACCGGTAGAACCGCGCCGTGCCCCAGAACCGCTCGAGCGTCGGCACGAACATCCACAAGACGCTGACGTGGAGCAGGAGCGCGACGAAGTCCTGCTCGAGGAACGCCCCGGTTGCCAGGGTCCATACCCGGCCGTGCTCGAACACGTTGCTGGGCGTGGCCGCGAGCCACCCCGTAAGGGTTGCGCGCGTCGCGAGATCCGAGACGAGCCAGACCAGCGATAGCCCCAGCTCCAGCCCGGCGACGATCAACGCGCCCCGGGTAATTCGCAGCCCGGCAAACCGGGACCGCTGCTTGACACTCACGGGCTAGAGCTTAGCACCTCGCGCGGTCGCGGTCAGGTGCTGTAGGTTCGCGCGCCATGGTCGATCGCGACCGGTGCTCGGATCGCCGGCAGAGATCACGGCGCGACGGGGATCCTCACGTGGCCAAGGTGCGTCAGCCCATTGGGCGCGGTGATCGGCTGGCTCGCGATCGGATTCGACGCCCCGATGTCGGCCGAGCCGTTCTCGGCGGTCACGGTCACGTCGTAGGACCCGACCGGCACCTCGTCCGTGGTGCCGAAGCCGTCCGTACAGGTGAACTTGTCGACGAGCATGAAGCTCGAGCTCGTCGCCACCACCGTGGTCGCGACCGAGCCGCTGCTGCCGATGCCGGCTTGCGCGCACGACAGGCGTGAGCCACCCGAGCTGGTGAGATCCCAGCTCAGGTCGAAGTACCCAGCGTCGACGAACAACGTCGGCAGGTTGATCGACGTGTCGCCGTCGATGGTGTCGAAGAACTCCGACTCGGACCGCGCATAGACGGTCGAACCGCTGTCGTTCTCGATCTGCACCCAGATCAGGAAGACCCCGTCGAGTGGATCGGTGGTGCCGGTCTTGTCGGAGCAGGTGAACTTGTCGACGATCTCGAGACCGCCCGCCACGTACTCGCCGAGCACCGGATCCCACTCCTTGGCGTGCACCGACGCGGTGTTGAAGCCCGTCGGACATGGGTCGTTCGGCGGCAGGTTTCTGTTGGCGTAGCTGCTGAACGACCATCGGGCGGTGACCACTGCGGGGGCCGAAGTCGAAGTGCTCGTAGTACAAGCGGCCGATCCAGCCACCACAACCAGCAGCGCTCCCAAAACAAGTTTCTTCATAGTGTCTCCTGAGGTGAAGTTAACAGAAACAGCCACGTCGGTCCTCTTACCAGCCCCGCGCCATGACGAGTCGCGGCGTTGGTGCCAAAGGTTGATCGGGGGTCACATCATAGACCATCGATCGGGATGGCGATGGTGCCGAGGTCGGTCACCTGGTTCTGCCCGGCGATCATCTTGTTGGTCAAGGTCGCCGCCGCACCGAGCGACTTGTCGCCGGCCATCGCATTGATCGAGATCGTGTACGCCCCCTGGAGCAGGCCGCCCGTGACGGCCCACCCGTCTTCGCACGTCAGCTCGTCGTCATACGCGCGACGCGCGTCGGCGACGTTGGTGCTGAGCGCCTTGAGCGCGTTGATGCCACCAGCCTGCGCGCACGTGAGCGGCCGGTTGGTGGTCTTGCCGATGAGATCCCACGACAGCTGGAAATAACCACCGTCGTTGAGGATGTCGGACGAGAAGCTCTGGTCGGTCTGGCGGACGTCGAGCACCTGCGAGAGCGACTGCGCGTAGAGCATCGCCAGATCGTGCGAGCGCACCTCGAGCCAGACCTGATAGACATCGGGCGCGAGATCGGTGCTGACGCCCGTCCCCGCCTTGCAGTCGAACAGATCGGTGATCGGCTCCCCCACGGCGTCGCCGTTGGCGTCGACCGCCTGTGCGATCATCTGCACGGTGTCGAAGCCTGCCGGGCACGCGGTCGTCGCGCCATCGGCCATGTTGCGCAGCGCCCACCGCGCCGAGATCGTCGCGACATCACTCCCGCCACCTCCCCCACCACCACCTCCGCCGCCGCCCCCACCCATGCCGGGATCGCTTTGGATGATGCAGCCCGCGGCTTGCGAGACCAGCGCCGTCATCACGGATACGAGCATCAGCTTGTTCATCGATGTGTCCCCTCGAAGATGGCCGGGAGGCGCGGCTTGGACGCCGAACCCTCGATTTGCTTCACGTTGAGTCGATAGGCAAGCCGCGGGCCAGTGAGCTGCCGCTACGTGTGATCTAGCGCAAGGTCAGTCAGCGCAGATACATGGCTGCCCGTCTTGCTGCCCGGGCATCCTACAAGACGATACGGAAACGACCAGCTCGACGGCACCCAAACTCACGGTGTCGCCTCGGATCACGGTGCGCTGTACGATCGCAGGCGCGATGTACGTGTCTGGAGACGCAGGTCGTCCACCCGCGCATTCCGGCGTGACCCACAGGTTCGCGGTGCCCTCGGCGAGATCGAACCCCGTTACCCCTTGATTGTACTGACAGGGCCAGGCTTGGGAGCCCTCGTTGCCGGGGGCGTCGCCCTGGTTATTTTCGATCGTCCAATGCAGCCGGACCTGTGCCACCTGCAGCTGGAGCGTCTCCGTTGAATTGAAGAAGTGCTGCTCCGAGACGCAGTCGACGAACTTGTCCATCAACCCGCTCGAGGCCGGACGCAGCTTCCAGGACAGCTCGACGGCGCCGCCATGCCCTGGCTCACAACCGTGAACCAGGAGACACAGCGTGCCCGCCACGCCCCGTATCGCCCATGCGACGGATCGGGCTGTCCTACATCGATGATTTGACCCAGGCTCGTCGCGCATGCTATCGCCGTGGCTCATTATGCCAGGGTTTTCAGCGGCATCCGCGCTAGCGGCGAACCTGGACGTCCCGCGCTTGTTTGGCCAGGCGCACTGGATCGTCAAGAGCGTCATGGTGCTCCTCGTGATCATGTTCGTGGTGGGGCTCTACATCATCATCTACAAGACGCTCTATGTCCGCCGGGCGACAAGTGAATCTACCCGGTTCACCGACTCGTTCTGGCGATCGCGCGACATCGAGCAGATCTACAAGCAAGCCCAGGCCCTACGAAACAGCCCGATCTCCCAGATGTTCGTAGCCGGCTACACCGAGCTCGCCAAGCTCGCCTCCGATGAGAACTTGAAGGGCGACCGCGAGGGCAACCTCGCCAACATCGAGCGCGCGCTGCGCCGCGCCCAGACGGTCGAGACCACCAAGCTCGAATCGATGGTGCCGTTCCTCGCGACCACGGGCTCGGCGGCGCCGTTCATCGGCCTGTTCGGCACGGTCATGGGCATCCTGTTCGCGTTCATCGACATCGCGCCGGATCCGGCGAGCGGCGCCAAGCCGGCGGCCTCGTCGCTCACCACCGTGGGTCCGCACATCGCCGAGGCGCTGTTCGCGACCGCGATCGGCCTGGTAGCGGCGATCCCGGCGGTGATGGCGTACAACTACTTCACGCGCCGCATCCGGGTGCTGCGCTCGGAGATGGACATGTTCGAGCAGGACTACCTGAACATCATCAAGCGGCACTTCTTGCGGTGATCGCATGGCCATGAAAGCTGGCAGCGGCGACGAGCTCAACTCGGAGATCAACGTGACTCCGTTCGTCGATGTCATGCTCGTCCTCCTCATCATCTTCATGATCACCGCGCCGATGATGAACAACACCGGCGTCGAGCTCCAGCTCCCGCCGGTCGCGGCCAAGAACATCGATGATCCGGAGGGCAAGCTCGTGCTGTCGATCAAGAAGACCGGCGAGATCTTCCTCGGCGGCACGCAGATCACGTGGCAAGCTCTGGAGGCCAAGCTCAAGGCCAACGAGCGGGTGAAGCGAGAGGGAGCGCTCTACATCGAAGCCGACACCAACCTGCCCTACGGGGTCGTCATCACCGCGATGGCCGTGGCCAAGAACGCCAGCGTCGAGAAGGTGATGATGCTCACGGATCCGACCGATCAGCTCAAGCTCTCCGACCTCGACCAGAAGGCCCAGCACTAACCGGCGCGCCGCGCGTCCCAACGATCATGAGCTTCAACAACAACCAGCTGCACGGATTTGCCCTCGTGGGGACGACCGTCCTGGCCGGCGCGCTGTTGTTCGGCACGCTGTACCTGAGCGAGGCGGCGGGAGCGCCCCCGGGGCCCGAGCTCCGGGAGATGGTCGCGATCGAAGCGTCGCTCGCGCGCAAGTCGGTGAAGAAGCAGCAGCCGCAGAAGGAGCTGAAGACGCCCGAGGCGCCGGTCAAGCCCGAGGGCGTCTCACGCGACGCGGACCGAAAGCCGCTCGACAAGCCGCCGGACGAAAAGCACCCCAAGCCCGACGACAAGCCGCTCGACATCTCCCGGTTCAAGCACCCGAGCGACGACGATCCGCAGCCCGGCGCCCAGCCGACCACCGACATCGGCCAGTTCGACGGGAGCGAGAAGGGGTTCGCCCCGCTCAACGCCGGCAACCCGTACTGGCAGAACCTCGTTGCCGATTTTCACCAGGTCTGGGAAATTCCGACGATCTCCAAGGTGAACGGTGCCGCGGTCGGGTGCTTTCACATCGAGGCCGATGGCAAGATTGCCGCCACGAAGTTCGACGTCCCGAGCGGCGATCAGACCCTCGACGACTCGGTGCAGCGGGCGATGAAGGCAACGCAGAAGGCACGTAACGACAAGCCACAGCCGGTCCCGACCGAGCAACTCGGCGTCATCAAGAAATGGGTATGTTTCCGATTCAACCCAAATCAATAGTGGCCCTCGCGGTCGCGGCGGTGTGTGCCGGGGGGGCCACCTCCGGTGCGCGGGCCGACGACTCCAGCGGGGGCGTGGTCATCGACGTCAATGGCGCCAAGCGCGGGCTGTATCCGATCGCGGTGCCGACCTCGCCCGAGGGCGACGCCGCCGTGGCCAAGGAGGTCGCGCAGGTCGAAGCGTTCGATCTGTCGGTCGCCGGCGTGTTCAAGGTCCTCGATCCGCAGGGCTTCCTGGCCGACCTCAGGGCCGAGGGGGTCTCGATCGACCCCCAGAAGTGGAAGGACGTCGGCGCGTTCGGCGTCATCAAGTACAGGGCCACCGCGTCGGACCTCGAGTTCCGGCTCTACGAGATCTCGAAGGGCACCACGGCCGTGCTCACCAAGAGCTACCCGCGCAAGGGCGACACGCGCTCGATCGTGCACCGGTGGTGCAACGAGGTCGTCAAGTACTACACCGGCGAGCTCGGCTTCTTCGGCTCGAAGATCGCGTTCACCGCCAAGGGCAAGTCGTCGAGCGCGATCCACGCGATGGACTTCGACGGCAGGAATGAATACGCGGTCTCGAACAACACCTCGCAGAACATCCTGCCGGCGTGGTCGCCGTCGGGCGGACAGATCGCCTACACGTCGTTCATGCGCAACAACCCCGACCTCTACGTCGCGCCGGCGGGCGGCGGGCGCCCGAAGAAGCTGTCGAGCCAGCACGGCATGAACACCGGCGCGGCGTGGTCACCCGACGGCACCAAGATCGCGCTCACCCTGTCCAAGGACGGCAACCCCGAGATCTACGTCATCAGCGCGAGCGACGGCAGCATCCTCAAGCGGATCACCGACGACAAGGCGATCGATACGTCTCCGGCGTGGTCACCCGACGGCAGCCAGCTCGCGTTCGTCAGCGACCGCAACGGCGGCCCGCAGATCTTCGTCGTCCCGTCGGCCGGCGGCACACCGAAGCAGGTCTCGTTCAACGGCAGCTACAACACGACGCCCACCTGGTCGCCCAGGCCCGGCAAGCACATCATCGCGTACACCACGCGCGACGGCGGGACCTACGACATCGTCGCGCTCGATCTCGATGCCAGATCGACGATCCGGATCACCCAGAACGAGGGCTCCAACGAGGAGCCGGCCTTCTCGCCCAACGGTCGCGCGATCGCGTTCGCGCGCGCCGGCCAGGGCATCTTCATCACGAACGCCGACGGCACCGGCAAGGCCGTCAAGGTGTGGAGCGGCTCCGCGACCGGCATCGACTGGGGCCCGACGCCGTAGGGACGCTCCCTAACCCATCTGCATGTACGAGCCGACCACGTGGGACACCGGCTTGTCGGGCGCGCCGTCGACCCACACCCGGACGGTGCCGGTGATCCTGGTCCTGCCGGCGCGCAGGAGCTCCGCACGCGCCAGCAGATCGCCCCCGACCGCCGGCCGCAGGAACGAGATGGTGAGCTCGGAGGTGACCACCATCGGCGCGAGGCCGAGCACGGTGAAGGTCAAGAACCAGAACGCGGTATCGGCGAGCGCGAACTGCGTCGGACCGGAGATGAAGCCACCCGGCCGCAGCTTGGTCGGATCGTAGGTCCAGCGCGACACGATGAACCCGGGCCCGCTCTCGACGCAGCGATACCCATCCTGGTAGGCGGACGAAAACTCCCGCGCGAAGAACTCGTTGATCGCGGCGGGCGTCGGGATGTCGATCGGCACGCGCCGACGATACAGCGCCGGCGCCACCCGTGGGGCGTTGCCCGGGCATTGCGCCGGTTGCCCTGCCGGCGACCTGCTACCGCCCGCCGGTGGCAGTCGGGCTCGGCGGTCCGGGCGTGCTCGCCGGGCCATCGCACGTCGCGACGGCGAGCGAGGCGAAGATCGCGGCGGCGACGACGATCGCCGCGCCCAGCCAGATGGCGGCCTTGCGACCGCGGCCGGAGACGGTGGTCACCGTGGCGGTGGTCACCGTGGCGGCGGTCATCGTGGCCTCGGTCATCGTCGTCGTGGCCGCGGTCGTCGTCGTCGTGGCCGCGGTCGTCGTCGTCGTGGCCGCGGAGGCGCCCGGTGGGGGCGCGGTCGGACGTGCCGTACCCGCCACGCTCAGCTTCTTGCTGGCTTCGGCCCGTCGTGCCGAGCGCGGCGAGTCACGCATCGCCGCGTCGATCTGCTGGATCACCTCCTCGGCGCTCTGGGGGCGATCTTCGGGCCGCTTGGCGAGCAGGCGCTCGATCAGCGTGTCGAGCTCCGGCGAGGCGTCGGGCACGGACGCGCCGAGCCGCGGCGGCGACTTGTGGAGATGGGCCGCGAGCACGTCGCCGTTGCTCGGACCGACGAACGGCGCCCTCCCCGTGCATAGCTTGAAGATCAGGCAGCCGAGCGCGTACAGGTCGGCGCGGTGATCCACGGGGCCCCCGCGACACTGCTCGGGGGCCATGTACGTCGGCGTGCCCGTCACCGCCCCGGTGCGAGTCACGTGCGCAGGCGCCCCTTCGCGGGTGAGCTTCGCGAGGCCGAAATCGAGCAGCTTGATGCGCTCGTACCCGGGCACGTCCCGATCGGGCACGAGGAAGATGTTGTCGGGCTTCAGATCGTGATGGATGATGCCCTTGCGATGCGCAGGCGCCAGCGCACCCGCGATCTGCCGCGCCACGGCGAGCGCGACTCGCCAGGGCAGCCGGCCGCGCGTCGCCCGCCGCGCCAGGCTCTCGCCCTGCAGGCGTTCCATGACGATGTACGCGGCGCCCTCCGTGCTCCAGCCAAGGTCATAGATCTCGACGATCCCGGGGTGGCGGATCGCCGCGGCGGCCCGCGCTTCGTTGAAGAAGCGCAAGACGAAGTCCTGGCGCTTCGACACGTCCGCGAGCAGCACCTTGACCGCCGCGGGCCGGCCCAGGAGCACGTGCTCCGCCGCGTAGACCACCCCCATCCCCCCCTGACCGATCACGTCCGTGATGCGGTACGAGCCGATCGTCACCCTGTGGCCGGGGGCGGCAGGTGCAGGGTGCTGTGACAATCCCATCCCATACCATCCAACAGCTCTGGAGTGACACCAGATTCGCCACGTTCTGGCTGGAGCACCTCCGCGCAGCTCCGCCGCGATACGAGCCGAGCCGCGGAGACCGGCCGGACCGGGCGCGCCGCCAGGTGAGCCCATCCCCTCGCCGTTGATGCGGTACCATCAGCGCGATGGAAGCCGGCGACCTGAGCGGCCTGATCCTGGATGACCGCTACCAGGTGATCGAGCTGATCGGCGAGGGCGCCATGGGGAAGGTCTATCGCGCCGAGCGGCTGAAGCTCGGGCGCATCGTGGCCATCAAGGTGATGAACGAGGCGATGAACGGGACCAGAACCGAGCGCCTGGGAGACGATGTGGCCGGGCGCCGCCGCTTCGAGCGCGAGGCAACGGCGATGGCCAAGCTCGAGCACCCGCATTGCGCGTCGGTGCTCGACATCGGCGTGCACGACAACCGGCCCTATGTGGTCATGGACTTCGTGAGCGGGACGAACCTGACCAAGCTCATCGACGAGGGGCCGGTCCCGATCGAGCGCGCCGTGGAGATCACGCGGCAGGTGCTCTCGGGGCTCGCCCACGCGCACGAGCTCGGGATCACGCACCGGGACATCAAGCCCGCCAACATCGTGCTGTCGCAGAAGGCCGGCCTCGGCGATCAGGTGAAGATCCTCGACTTCGGCCTGGCGCGGCTGAGCGAGGAGAGCTCGAACCTGACGACGGGCATCATCCTCGGGACGCCGAGCTACATGGCACCGGAGCAGATTCGCGGCATCGTGATCGATGGCCGCGCCGATCTGTACGCGTGCGGCATCATGCTGTTCGAGCTGTTGACCGCGACCAAGCCGTTCCGCACGCCGGGCAACGATCCGCTCGGGATCTGCATGATGCACATCAACGAGCCGGCGCCGCGGCTCGCGGACGCACTCCCGGGCCGCGACTTCGGCGCCCTCGAGCAGGTCGTCGCGCGCGCCCTCGAGAAGGACCGCGAGCGGCGGTTCGCGACGGCGGGGGAGTTCGCCGCGGCGATGTCCGAGGCGATCGGCCGGCCGAGCCTGGTCACACCTCCCGCGGGGCTGACCATCCCATCACCCACCGGACCGCGACCGGCCGCCACGACCCGGGGCAAGGACGTCTCGGAGCTGGCGAGCGCCGCGACGAGCGCGTTGACCGTCGAGTCGGTCAAGCCGCCGCCGAGTCGACCGTCGCCGAGCTCGCCGCCCACCGAGCTGACCGTGCCCCTCGCGCCGGTCGCGCCGCCGCCGCGTCCACCCTCGCCGAGCCCGCCTCCCACCGCGTTGACCGCGCCCCTCGCGCCGGCCGCGCCGCCGGCGAGTCAACCCTCGGCGACCTCGCCCCCGACCGCGCCACACCGTCGGCGAATCGCGATCGCCGGCGCGATCCTGGCCATCGTCGCGGCCGCTGCCGCCGTGATCGTCGTCCAGATGCGCGGTGGCGCCGCGCCCGCCCCTGCGCCGGCCGCATCACCACCACCGTCACCGCCGGTGACGACCGACACCGAGGCCGCCGCGCCCCCCCAGGCCCCCAGCGTGGAAGACCCGGTCGCCGATCTGGTCGCCCGCGCCGGAGGGCTGGCGGCGAGTGGGCGCCTCAAGCCCGCCATCGATCTGCTCGCCAAGGCGCGCAAGACGTATCCCCAGGATCCCCGGCTGCCGTACCACGCCGGCGTGATCTACCTCGACAAGATGTACTTCGCCGACGGGCTGCCGCTCGTGCGCGCGGCGATCGCGCTCGATCCGGCGTACCGGAGCGACGACACCCTGATCAAGCTGCTCGTGCGCGGGTTCAACGCGACGGCGAGCTACGACGGCATGATCGCTCGCTTCCTGCGCGAGGACATCGGTGCGGCCGCCAAGCCCTACCTCGAGGAGACCGCGCAACACCACCCCAACCCGATCGTCCGGAACCGCGCGACCGCCGAGCTCCGCCGCTACTGATGCCAGGCCGGGTGTCGAGGTGCGAGGGGCCGGGCCCCACTCACGACTTCAGCTTGTAGCCCGTCTTGAAGATCCACCAGATGAACGTCATGCAGACGGCGAGGAAGCCCAGGGTCATGCTGGCGCTGATGACGACGTTGACGTCGGACCTGCCGGAGAATGCCCAGCGCATGCTGCTGATCAGATAGACCACGGGGTTGAAATACGTGATGTTCCGCCAGAACGACGGCAGCATGTCGATCGAATAGAACGCGCCGCCGAGGAAGGTCAGCGGCGTGACGATCATGAGGGGGATGGTCTGCAGCTTCTGAAAGCTGTCCGCCCACAGGCCGATGATGAAGCCGAACATGCTGAACGTCACCGAGGTCAGGACGAGGAACGCCACGACCCAGCCGGGGTGGGCGATCTGGTACGGCACGAACGCACGCGCGGTGGCCAGGATCAGGATGCCCAGCATGAGCGACTTGCTGGCCGCGGCGCCCACATAGCCAAGCACGACCTCGAGGAACGACACCGGCGCGGACAGCAGCTCGTAGATCGTGCCCGACCACTTCGGCAGGTAGATCCCGAACGACGCGTTGGAGATGCTCTCGCTGAGCAGCGACAGCATGACGAGGCCGGGGATGATGAACGAGCCATAGTCGACGCCGCCGACCTGGCCCATCCGCGAGCCGATCGCCGAGCCGAACACCACGAAGTAGAGCGAGGTCGACAGGACCGGCGACAGGATGCTCTGCATCGCCGTCCGGAACGTGCGTGCCATCTCGAACCGGTAGATCGCGCGGATCGCGTAGATATTCATCGCGGGCCTTTCACGAGGCTGACGAAGATGTCCTCGAGGGAGCTCTCGCTCGAGCGCAGATCTTTGAAGTCGATGCCGAGCTCGCCGAGCTGCTTCAGGAGCTGGGCGATGCCGGTGTGCTCGCCCTGGACGTCGAACGTGTAAGTCAGCACGTAACCATCCTTGGATAGCTCGAGCGGCAACGCGGCGAGCGCCTCGGGGAGCCGGTCGAGCGCGTGCTGGAGCTGCAGGGTCAGCTGGCGCTTGCCGAGCTTGCGCATCAGCACGGCTTTTTCTTCGACGACGATCAGCTCGCCCTTGTTGATCACGCCGATCCGGTCGGCCATCTCCTGCGCCTCCTCGATGTAGTGCGTGGTCAAGATGATGGTGACGCCGCTCTCGCGCAGCTCGCGCACCATCGTCCACATGTCGTGGCGGAGCTCGACGTCGACCCCGGCCGTGGGCTCGTCGAGGAACAAGATCGTCGGCTCGTGCGACAGCGCCTTGGCGATCAGCACGCGCCGCTTCATGCCGCCGGACAGCGTCATGATCTTGGCGTCCTTCTTGTCCCACAATGACAGCGCGCGCAGCACCTTCTCGACGTGGGCGCGGCTGGCCGGCTTGCCGAACAGGCCGCGGCTGAAGCTCACGGTCGCCCACACGGTCTCGAACGCATCGGTCGACAGCTCCTGCGGGACGAGGCCGATCTTCGACCGAGCGGCGCGCGCGTCGCGGACGATGTCGTGCCCGTCGGCGACGACCGTGCCCGTGCTCGCGTTGACGATGCCGCAGACGATGTTGATGAGCGTGGTCTTGCCGGCGCCGTTGGGGCCGAGCAGCGCGAAGATCTCGCCGCGCCGGATCGTCAGGTCGACGCGCTTCAGGGCGCAAAACCCGCTCGCGTAGGTCTTGCTGAGACCGGTGATGGTCACGATCGACGGCGGCGCATCCGGCATGCCGCCCTACTCTTGTGCCAGGGCGCCGCCGATGCCAAGGCGCCGCGCGCGATGTTTGCGCTCCCGGTCCCGGAAGATCGGGCAGGTGCAGCCCGAGCAGGGATCGCGCTAGCGGATCGCCTCCTGGAAACCACAAAAGCGAGCCCGACCCGGGGCCCAGCGCGAGCCGGTCGAGGTGCGAGCGGTTAGTTACAGATCACCGTCATGGTCTGGCTCGGTGCTTCACACGACTCGGTGCCCACGCCGCCCCAGAAGATACCTTCGCAGGGGCGGACGTCATGAGTTGCGAAGAAGTCGCAGAAGCATACTCCGGTGTCGATGTTGAGTTCGGTCCCGCCACACTGGCCGACATTCCAGACGTGGCCGCCGCAGAACACGGACGCAGAAGAGCCATGGTGCAGGGCCTGGCAGATCTGCGTCGCGGCATCTGGATCGCCGCACGTGACGCCGGTCGTATCGAAGGTGCCGTTCATGGTGATGCTGCTGTAACTGACATCGGCCAGCTGGTTATTGAGGAAGTCGTTCCAGTCATTGCACTGTGTCGGCGCGCTCTGGAACGAGAGGAAGTCCCCCGTGAACACCGTGCCCGAGACCGAGCAGGTTCCGGCCTGGCAGACGCCGGTACCGTTGCACTTGGTACCATCGCGAAGCGGGACGTGGGACACGCCGGTGACGGGATCGCAGGCGTCGGCGGTGCACGGGTTGCGATCGCCCACCACGGGTGGCGTGCCGGCCGCGCAGGTACCGAAGCCGTCGCAGGTCTCGTCGCCGTTGCAGGCGTTTCCGTCCGCGCACGAGGTACCCGCGTCGACGCTCTTGCCGGGCTGGCACTGGCCGTTGCCGTCACACCGCTCCGCGCCGTTGCAGAGGTTGCCGTCCTCGCACGACGTGCCGACCGGCGCCGGCGAGTTGCGGCAGAACGCAACCCCGGTCCCGCCGCCCACGCAGGTGTCGGTGGTGCACGCGTTGTTGTCGTTGCACGGCGGCGGCACGTCGGGGGCGTGCGTGCTGAACACACCGTCGGTGCTGAGCGAGCCGTTGGTGCCGATGTTGATCGCCTTGGCCCATGCCGCGCCGTTCATGCTGAGGCTCTTGCCGGTCGTGAACTTGCCGGTCACCAGCAGGTGCGCGCGGATCTGGTTACTGTCGCCGAGCGTGACGGCGCCGCCGACCTCGATGCGAACGTTGGCCGCGGTCATCGGGTTGAGCGACTGGGCGGACGGCCGGATCGCCGAGCCGATGCCCGTGGTCACGCCGCCGGACACGAGGATCACCACCGGCTCCGAGGGCTCGAGCCGGGCGCCGTCGGCGAGCGTCAGCTTGGTGACCTGATAGACGCCGCCGTTGAGGTTCAGCGTCGAGTTCACGCCCAAGGAGATCGCGCCGTACTGGCCCGGGCACAGCTGCTTGGCCTGGTTCTCGTTGGTCGACACGTTCGTCGTGCCCGGCGTGGCCGGGGTGACGGCCGGGACCTGGGGCATCGTGGTCGGATCGAGCCCCAGCGACTGCTGGGAGGCGAACCCGTTGACCGTGATGTCATTGCCGAACACGTGGCCGACCGACGCATTGGTGTTCACCGTGACGGTATTGGCCAGCACGTTGAAGCCGCTGAAGAATCCCTGCGACGAGCTGACATCGAATAGCACCGAGCCACTGAGCCCGGCGCTGCCGACGTCACCGCTGACGCTCGTGAACGCGCCGATCGTGACGGTGGTCTTCGCGTTGAGGATCAGGTTCAGGTTGCTGGGGAGTGGGGGGTCGACGACTGCCTGCTCGGCAGCGCCGGTGGAATCGGGCGTATCCGCCGTGCAGGTCACGACAGACAGGGTGGCCAGCGTGAACAGGCCGGCACGAAGCATTACGAGCTCATGAAGTCTCAAGGGTTCCTCCGCGTTGTAGAGCGGCCGGTCCTTGGGGGACAAAAACCAACGAGTGCACCAACCCCAAGTCCGACCATCTCGTTGCGGGACCAGGCGACGCGACTGCCCTGATCACGACATCGCAGATCGATTTTTTTTTGCCGGACGGAAAAAACACCGTCGTCCCGCGGTCGTACGATGTTCGCCACACGGGCGGTCAACACGCCGAGCCCGCGTGAGGCACGTTCAGCAGGCGCTTCACATGCGCCGGCGCCGAACGATGCGGGGGAGTTCATGGGATCAGCAACCTCCATGAGCAGCATGGCAGCGCGCGGCCCTGTCAGGGGATGCGCTGTTGTGTCTCGAGCGATCGCCAACCACCGCCCCGGGTCCTGCCGCCAGCCGGTGATGACCGGCAAACTCCAGCCAACGACGGCGGGTGGTCTCGGCTCGTCGCCGCACCCTCTGCGGCGTGACACACTCGAGCGACAGATGGATCACCGTCGAGCTTCGCGCACGATCGCCGCGATGGCGCTGACCATCGCCGTGGTCGCGTGCGCCACGCCTCGCGAGGCGCCGATGCACGTGCGCGTGCCGAGCGCCGAGTTCGCGGGCGACCCCGACGCGATCACGGTGAGCTGGATCGGCCACGCCACGCTGCTGGTCGGGATCCGCGGCCACTGGTTCCTCACCGATCCGATGTTCAGCGAGCGACTCGCCGGCGTCCTGCCCCGCCAGGTCGAGCCCGCGATCGCGCCATCGGAGCTGCCGCCGCTCGACGCCATCCTGATCTCGCACGCGCACTTCGATCACCTCGACCTCCCGTCGCTGCACCGACTCGCCGACGTCCCGCTGCTGGTGCCACCCGACATCCCGACGTTCCTGCCCCGGGACCTGCCGCAGCACCAGGTGGTCGCGCTCGATGCGTGGCAGACCTGGACCTGCGGCGACGTGCAGATCACGGCGGTGCCGGCGTCGCACGGCGACGGCCGCTACCTGCTCGATCGCTGGCACAAGCGGAGCCACACCGGCTGGATCATCGAGGTCGGTAATCGCACCGTCTACTTCGCGGGAGACACCGGCTATATCGCGGCCCAGGCGCGCGAGCTCCACGAGCGGTTCCGGATCGACGTCGGCCTGATCCCGGTCGGGCCCGCCGGGCGCGCGGGCTGGATCGAGCGGCTGCGCGCCAACGTCCACGCCAACCCCGACGCGGCCCTCGATCTGTTCCGCGACACCGGTGCACAATGGATGGTGCCGATCCACTTCGGCACCTTCTTCCAGCCCGCCGGCCGCGAGCGCCCGCTGGTCGAGGCAGCGGTCGCGCGGCACCACCTCGAGCGCCGGGTGCGCATCCTCGCCATCGGCGAGACCACGACGTTCCGCTACTGAAGGCCGGCTTCGGCACTCACGGCTCGCCGTCGCACGCGCGCCAGCGACCTCGAGGGGTCGCCAAGGCGCCCGCCCTAACCCGGTGACTTCCGACCAGAATCGCTTTTCGGCGTCTATCGAAACGCGAGTTCCTCGTTCGACCGTGGCGAACTCAGAACGGAGTGCAACTCATGTAGGCAGTAGCGATCGTAGCAATCCTCGGATGCAGCATCACCCTTGCGAAGGCAGGCCCCACGTTGAAACTGGTCGCATTTCCTGCGGGAGAGCTCGGGTAGGAGGCGCTCGTTTCCGGCGGCCCTGAATGGCGGATCAGCACCATCGACAGGCGGGAGCCACTACCACAAGCTCAATCAGAAGCGCAAGTCGGCCAATCCCACAGACGAATTCGCACTATTTGTCAGAGAAGATGAGGCGTTCGTTCTGGACAGGAAAGAGCTAAGATAAAATCGATCTCCGGACGCGAGGTCGACTACCTGAAGCATACATGAAGCCCATCATCTTCTCCGCAGAACACGAACTCCGCACCACCGGCGCGCTCAGCGACACGACGTGTCGCGCGTTCGCTCAGGCTGACGAGGCCACGAAGCGCGGCTACGAAGCGAGCTTCGCCTTCCTGGGATGCCCCACCAGCGCTGCCACGTCCCACGGGGAGGCAGTTCTGCCAGAGCGCCGCGTCGAGGCGATCCGCTTGATGATGCTCCGGGTGGGCGCGCATACAGATGACCCGCGATGGTCGAGCCACGTGCTCGATCAACTGTTCGACGCTGCGCTGCAGCCGTCGGGGACGACCATTGGCGACGTCGTGCATGCGCTATTCGTCGTCCTTGCGGAGTGTCCTCCCGGACTTTCGAACACGCAGGCTAACTTCATTCGAGAAGTCGGCAAGTACGTCGTAGGTAGGAAGCGGCACGCGTGGGCCGCAGAGGACTTCTCTTGGCTGGCGGCGGCTGTCGCTGACCCGACCACAAAGATCGGCGCTGCCCAGGCATACCTCGCGGCATACACGTTGCCCGTTTCGCTTATTCCGCGATGCAAGGACTCGATATTACGGGCGCTGCACTCGACACAATTCGAAGAGGAGGTGCAGCAACTACTCGAAGACTGAACGAAGGCTGCCCCGGCGCCGAAGGAGTAGCCGAAACAACGCAGCTACAGGCCATTGAGCCAGGCGAGTAGATCGTTCTGCACCTCGTCTCGATTGGTCTCGTTCAGGAGCTCGTGGCGCGCCTGCGGATAGAGCTTGATGCTCACCTTGGTCAAGCCGAGCGCATGATAGCGATCGATCAACGCCGTCACCCCCTTGGTGTTGTCGCCGACGGGATCCTGATCGCCGCCGATGATGTGGATCGGAACGTCTTTCGGGATCCGGGCTTCCACCTCGGGCGCCCGCATGCGGCTCAGCCCGTACAAGAAGTCGCGCGTCAACTCGTTGCCGAACGGCTTGCCGCACAAGGGGTCGTTGACGTACTTGGCGACCTCGGCGGCATCGCGGCTCAGCCAGTCGAACCCGGGCTGGTCGGAGAACGGCTTGTTGAAGCCGGCGAAGATCCCCGCGAAGATCGGCGATGGTTCCAGGGGCGCGTGCTGCGCCGCGTCGTCGGCGGCCTTCAGCACCTCGCCCGGTAGGGCCGGGCCGTAGAACGTGCCGCTCAGGATATAGGCATCCACGCTGTGGCCGTACCTCGTCATGTAGTCCTGCGCGATTCCAGATCCCATGCTGTGACCGAGGAACACGACCTTCTTGCCGGGGTACTCGCGCGCGATCAGATCGCGAAGCCACTTCTGATCCTCCACCCAGTGATTCCAGGCGTCGGGCCCCGCGTCGAGCAGCGCCCCCGAGCGCAGCCGCGTGTTGCCGTGACCGCGCAGGTCCATCGCATAGACCGCGTACCCGTTGTCGTTGAGGAAGCGCGCGAAGCGATCGTAGCGCGCGGCGTGCTCGGAGGCGCCGTGCACGATCATCACGACGGCTCGGGCGCCGGCAGGCGCCACCGGCCACCGGTGCAAGGCCAGCTGGGTCGCGTCGGCAACGGCCTGCTTCGAGACACCGGCCAGGGGCCCGGCCGTCTTGGCCGTGGCGCACGCGCCCAGCGCCAGGAGGATCCCGACCGCTCCAATGTGGATCCGCGCGCGCCGCAGCCGTTGTTTCAGGGTTCGCATCGATGCCTCCGGTTCTTCCACCGTCATACACGAATCGGGCGACCCGGCGTGGCCTTCTGGACATCGAAGCAACCGGCGCGCACCTGGACGGTCCCGGTGGTCGTCGCTGTGAGCGTGGAGGATTCGTGAGCACGGTCACGACGCCGATCAGGCCGCTCGCGATCGGAGTCGCGCGACGTGGAGATCTGGCGGCTCGATGAACAGGCGGGCGAGATCTAGATCGGGATTATGGCGCCTGCGGAACGGAAGCAATGCAGGTGTGTTGACCGGGCACGGTGCTCGTGAGCGTGCGGGCGAACCCTTGATTTGGGTCGAACTGGATGATCTGGCCGGTGAAGTCAACGACCCAGAATCGATCGAGGACCGGGTCATAGGTCATGCCAAAGTCGCGGACAGGGCCGGCCGACGCGAGCAGAGTCATCGCGCCAGTGGACACATTGATCGAGAACATCTGAGACCCGTTATACCCTACCATCACGTTCCGCTTCGAATCCCAAGCCATGCCCTGGAAGTTGCTGCCGATGGGCCCAACCACAGCCGCAGCGCCTGTGGTCGTGCTGAGCGCATACAGATTGAGCACGTCGATGGACATGCCGTAGACCCTGTTCGTGGGCGGGTGAAAGGCAATCGCTTCCATGGCGCTGATGCCGTGCAAACCCACCAGCGATACGGCGCCCGTCGCGATGTTGACCCGATAGAGCCCCTGCGCGCCGCGTCCATCAACCATGTACAGCGTTGAGTCAGCTGGGTTAAACATGCAGTCGCCGAACGCATAGCTGACGCCCAGCGGGCCAATGTCGGTGACGGTGAGTGTGACCGGATCGATGCGCTCCAGGTGCCCGTTTGCGTCGTTGATCGCAACGAGCATCCGCGCCTGGACCGTGCACGTGACGGCGACGTTGGTGACATTGCTGGCGCCGACCGTTCCCGCGCCGTTTGCGACCGTGCAGGTCTGTGAGATCGGCGATGTCGGGTTTGCGACGATCGTGACGCCATACAGCTGCCCGCTCGCCACCGGCGTCGAGAACGTGAAGCTGCCGTTCGCCGACTGAAGCAGATCATCGCCGCCGTTGTCGCGCAGCGTGATCGAATCGCCAGCCGCGAGCCCCGACACCGTGCCGCCGATCGTGAACGCGTTGGTCGTGCATGTAACACTGACGTTGGTGACGTTGCCGGCGCCGACCGTGCCCGCGCCGTTGGCGACCGTGCAAGTCTGCGAGATTGGCGCCGCCGGGTTTGCGACGATCGTGACGCCATACAGCTGCCCGCTCGCCA
>Ga0308175_100000305_pt1 | contig 35584 bp, 27 predicted proteins | sample PhyCR1_3_FD_203893 | JGI IMG/M metagenome (GOLD analysis project Ga0308175, IMG submission 203893) | Soil microbial communities from UC Gill Tract Community Farm, Albany, California, United States - DLSLS.C.R1 | ecosystem: Environmental > Terrestrial > Soil > Agricultural land | place: USA...
TACTCAATTTTCATCGGCCGTGCCTGGTTCGGCACATAATCAAGATCACAGCCCTCGTCCGGGTGCTCGAGATTGACGGTTGGCGGCGCAACCTGATCGCGCAGCGCCAAAACGGTGATGCCCGCCTCGAGTCCGCCGGCGCCGCCGAGCAGGTGGCCGGTCATGGACTTGGTGGAACTGACGGCCAGATGCCGCGCATGTTCGCCGAAAGCTCGCTTCATGGCGAATGTTTCCGCTTTATCGCCCTGCCCCGTTGAGGTGCCGTGCGCGTTCACGTACTGCACCGCGCATGGCTCAATTCCCGCATCTCGTAGCGCATTGCGCATCACGCGGTAAGCGCCCTCGCCATCATCCGGAGGTGACGTGATGTGATGGGCGTCGCTGCTCATACCGTAGCCTACGATTTCAGCCAGGACCGGCGCATTCCGCCTGCGGGCATACTCAAGATCTTCGAGGATCAGAATGCCCGAGCCTTCGCCAACCACGAACCCGTCACGATCCCGGTCCCAGGGACGTGAAGCCCGCTCCGGCTCATCGTTGCGAGTCGAAAGCGCGCGCATGGCGGCAAAGCCACCAATGCCCATGGGTGTGACACAGGCTTCCGCACCGCCGCAGATCATCACATCCGCGTAACCGTGCTGAATGAGCCGGAATGAATCGCCAATGGAATGAGCACTGGTTGTACAGGCAGTCGCGGTGGCGGAATTTGGGCCTTTTGCGCCGTAGCGAATCGAAACGTAACCGCTCGCCAGATTGACGATACACGACGGAATGAAAAACGGCGAGATACGGCTTGGCCCGCGCTCGAGCAGCGTACGATGCTCCCGCTCGATCACTTCGAATCCGCCGATCCCGCTTCCGATATAGACACCGAAGTTCTCGGCGTCTTCCTCCGGGACAGTCAGGTTGGCGGACTTGACCGCAAATTCAGAAGCAGCCATCGCGAACTGAATGAAGCGGCCCATCTTCTTCACGTCTTTCTTGTCGACGTAGGCCAAAGGATCAAAGTTCTTCACTTCACCCGCGATACGTGCGGCGAAACCCGTCGTATCGAACTGGGTAATGGGACCGATACCGCTCTTCCCATTCCTGATTGCAGACCAGTTCTCTTCCGTACCCGAACCGACCGAGCTGATGAGGCCGACTCCCGTAACAACGACCCTACGTTTCACATCCGGCTCCGAACATCCGCTTCCCGCCGCGGCGGCAACCGGGAATTCCTGACTCCAAACTACTTCTTTTTCGCTTCGATGTAATCGATAGCGTCCTTAACGGTCTTGATCTTTTCAGCTTCATCGTCCGGAATATCCAGATCAAATGCTTCTTCAAACGCCATGACGAGTTCGACGATGTCGAGAGAATCCGCTCCCAGATCATCCACAAACGAGGCGCTTGGGTCGACCTGGTTCTCGTCCACTCCCAGTTGCTCGACGATGATTTGCTTTACCTTTTCTGCTACTGCTGCCATTATCTTTCTCCTAATCTCTCCGCAAACACATCTGCAATTCGGCCAAGAAGTACTCGGTCCAAGACTCTAACCTACATCATTGATTGAGAATAGAGCCAAACAGCAGGAAGCTCGCAGGGGTTTGGTAAGGTGCACAAGAATTTGAACGAGCCTTACACATTTGTAGCACTGCACAAGACCGGCGGCCGAGTCGGCAGGGTACCACTAAGCTGTAGATGTTGAATCCCGCTCTAACTATCCTCTATTTGCACGGATTTGCATCCAGTCCACTGTCGCGGAAAGCACGCTTCCTTGAGGAGCGGTTTGCCGCGCGGGGCATCCGTTTTAACGCTCCTGACCTGGCAGGAGGAGACTTCTTCCATCTTACGATTTCGAATCAGCTGGATGTCGTTCGCGCCAGCGCTGCCGGGGCGGAACGGCTGATCATCATCGGTTCAAGCCTGGGCGGATATCTGGCAGTCTTGTATGCAGCAGAACATAACAAAGTCGAGCAACTGATTCTACTTGCGCCGGCCTTCGGTTTCCACGACCTGTGGGTCGAACGGTTAGGGCCGGACCAGATCCGGAACTGGAGAGACTCGGGGAGGCTGTCCGTGTTTCACTACGGTGAGGGTAGGGACGTTGACCTGTCGTATCAGTTCCTGGTCGATGCGGAAAAGTACCCCCTGTATCCGGACTGCCGGGTACCTACGCTCATCTTTCACGGGACCCATGATGAACTGGTGCCCCTCGCTAATTCCGCCCGGTTTGTCCAGCAGCATCGGGACGTGCGCCTAGTCGAACTCAACTCCGGACATGAGTTAACGGACGTTCTTGAGGAGATCTGGACCGGCATTGAGAGCTGTCTTCCGCCCGCTTGAGTCGCTTTTTCAGTGCTAAGCTGAAAATGTCCAATCGTCCCCGCCGGCCATGTTTTTGCAACGGCTAAATTTTGTTCGGCGTCGTAACGAGCAGGTAGAAAAAGGTCGCGTCAGTTTTCCATGCCAGAATTTTCGGATGACCACTTAGATCGCCTTCTCATAGGGAACGATATCGCGTCGCCCTGGTACAAGTCGATCGTTCAAAGTGTTCGCGAGGTGCTCAACCCTCCGAAGCTCCCTCCACTTGAGTTGACCTCCCGCCCGGTCGAAGGGGCTGCGCTCGGAGACTTGTCGGCGGTCGAGCAGCCTTGGTTCAAGTCTCTCATTTCAAATATCCGGGATCTCATCTCTCCCAAAAAGCTTCCGCCTCTCGAGGTGACTTCGAAACCGGTCGAAGTGGGCACGATCTGGGGCGCGTATGGTGGCGGTGAGACCAAATCGGGTACGATCTCGCTCCTGATTCACGTCGCGGCGATCGCACTCCTGCTGGTGGTATTTCGCAAGACCATTCTCCCGACGAAACCCAAGGATGTTACCGAGATTTACTATGTGGGTGATTACAAGCCGAAACTGCCCCCTGCTGCCGTGAAATCAGGCGGTGGTGGCGGCGGTGGACAGCACGCGCCCATGCCGGTCAGTAAAGGGGCCCCGCCCGCGCCCGCTCCGAAGCAGTTTATTCCGCCGGCATTAGCAGTAGAGAAGCCCAAACTTCCCGTCGTGCCAACAATCACGGCCCAGGCGCCCCAAATCGTGGCCGATAATTACGGGGATCCGTTAACCAAGCTAGCTGATCTTTCCGGCGGACAGGCGCCAACGGCCTAGGCAACGGCAAAGGCGGGGGTATTGGAACGGGGAACGGCGACGGCTATGGTCCCGGGTCAGGCGGCGGCACTGGCGGCGGAGCTTTCAGGATCGGCGGCGACGTGTCTGCGCCGGTTCTGGTCGCAAAAACGGAGCCCGAGTATTCGGAAGAAGCGCGCAAGGCAAAGTATTCCGGCGAAGTTCTGCTGTCAATCGTGGTCGATGAGCACGGTATTCCGCGCGATATCCACGTCGTTCGGCCTCTCGGACTTGGTCTGGACGAAAAAGCGATTGAAGCCGTGATGAAGTGGCGTTTCCGTCCCGGAATGAAGGGCGGCCGTCCTGTGGCTACCCAGGCACAGGTTCAGGTTAATTTCCGACTCTTGTAGACGAGACGTAAGGCGGAGCAACAGGCGCAATGCCCTGCTCCGCCTTCGAAAGTAGCCTATACTCCGGCCGTCTGTTTCTTGCCCGTCTGAAGTTCCAGAATTTCCGAAGTTGCCTGTTGAATGAGCGGCTTCGATACTTCTGTCAGCAGGAAGTCCGCAGCCTCTTCATCGCCCAGAGTGTGGGTCAGGAGTTCGGCTACATCGAACTCTCCGATTTGCCGGGCCAAGGCACGTAGAGTGCCGTAGGCCGAGATTTCGTAGTGCTCGACCTTTTGCGCGGCGGTAATCAACGCGAGGTCGGCCGAGAGTTCCTCCTTCCCCTTCCCTTCTTCGATGGTCTCCTGGCCTTCGGCTACCAGTCCCTCCATCGCTTTGCAGGGTTTCGCCTGCGCCTTTTCGCCCAGTAGCTCGAACGCTGTTTTCAGGCGTTCCACATGGTTCTCTGTCTGAAGAAGGTGCTTTTCGAAGCTCTCCCGAAGCTTCGGGGTGTGGGCAGCTTCGGCCATCTTGGGAAGGGCTTTGGTCAACTGCGTTTCGGCATGCAGCAGATCCTGTAATTCTTCAACCAGTAGTTCTTTCAATTGGGACATGTCGTAATCTCTCTTTCGCTACTTGGCACGATTCGTTGTTTTGGAGGGTTTCCTGGCTGCAGACTGCTTTTTGGAAGCTGAGCTACCGTTCTGGCCATGACCATCTGCGCCTTGGCGCTCGCCGGTCTCGGGGGACAGGAACTCCTTGAAAGCGGGAGCTTCCACGTATTCCCACGTTCCCCCTTCGTTCCACGGTCCGCGGACGTCGGGTTCTCCGCGATCACCAATTCCGGTTGAATCATTGAAATACTGGTCAACGATGCCCGGCGTCGGCGGCAGTTTGCCGATGGAGAATACCGGCTTGCCCAAGCTCTCGAGAGCAAGCGTGAACGCCTTCATGTGCGTGATCTCACGCGTCATCAGAAATTGCAGCGCATCGAGGGTTCCTTTGTCGTCAGTGAAGTTCATCAGCCGCTCGTAGGTGATTTTCGCCCGCGCTTCGGCTGCGATATTGTTCCGCAGATCGACGTCGAGTTCTCCAGTGACTTTGAGGTAATCGGCCGTCCAGGCATTCCCCATCGAGTTGTGCAGGGAAACGCCGCCTCCTCCAACGATCGAGATCAAGGGATCGGCCTCTGCGGCGGTCCGTTTGCTCCGGAGCGGCTTCAGGTGCATACGCGTCAGCACCCCGATCACCTCGAGATGGCTGAGTTCTTCCGTGCCGATGTCCATGAGCAGGTCCTTACGCTCAGGATCGTCACAGTTGATTCCCTGCACGGAATACTGCATTGCGGCCGCCAGTTCTCCATTAGCGCCGCCAAATTGTTCGAGCAACATATTGCCGAACCGAGGATCGGGAGCATCAACCCGAACCGTGTACATCAGTTCTTTTACGTGGTGGTACATAAGCTCTCCTGAGGGTGCTCCGGACTCGAGATTCTCATTTCCGGAAGCCCGCGCTTCTTACTCGTTCGTTTACGCATTTGTGGTTAAAAACGCTAGACTCGCCCCAGGGACCTTGGTATCGCAAGAATCGGCGGGCAGGCTCTCCAGGGTACTCGGACTGGGGGTTTTTCTAGTGCCCACGAACGATCGCGCTTAGAACCGTCGAAGTTGAACTGGCCCCAGCCGTGGCCGGGTCCGATGATGTACACGTATTGATTCGAAGCGCGGTGGTAGCAGGTGCCTGGACCACTACCGAATTCACAGAATCTGGGCTGAGAGCTTACCGTCCGGCGGCCCGAGAGCCGGTCGCTTCCAAGGGCCCGGGGAGTGGCGGGACTGAGACACGGTCGTAAAAGTGACACGTTACGCCAGTGCCGCGAAGAACCCGCGCAACCTCGAGCATGTTGTCCATCCCGTCATGATGCCCATGTGCGCCACCATCGTGGCCGGGCATGAGCATTCGGGGCATACTCTGCTGTGCAGGGCCGATCCAAGTACCCTTCCACGGAACCGAGCCGCTCTTGCCATTTGCCTGCATCCAGCGATCAATACAACTGTCAACCCATCCGTGCAGCTTCCAGAACACCGGGTTGACGTGGCTCGAATAGGTGTCGCCGAGCCAGTTGTAAGTGGACCTGTCCCACTTCTTCGCAATCACTTCGGGCGTGGCGGGATCGGCATCGGGACGCACGCTGGACGGCTTGCTGCTCCAGCGCATATGCATCTGGTTGTGAATCGTGAACTCCAGACGAGATCCAAGTTCTCCCAATGACATACTCTTCAGAGTCTTTGGGTCGGTGTACGACTTCACCCAGTCGGTTAGCTGGCCAGAGTAGAAATCCTTCGACTTGCATTCCTGGATGTACTGATCGGTACCCGGATCACCGAGACTATAAGGAGGCGGAACGCGCCAATCTTTGTCGGTGGGAGGGGGAGGACTCTGCCATCCCTGCACTTTGGGATAGACTTCATCGTGGACCTGCGCAAGCCTTGCGTTCACGCTCGCGATCATGTCGCGGTGCATATACAGAAAGTCTTCGCCCGAATAATTGTCCAGAATCGATTCGCTGCTTCCGTCCGGCCTCGCTCTTCTCGCGGGACGCGGCGGTTCCCAGCCAAGTGCAGCGATTCGCTTCCTGTCTTCCGGCGAATAGCTCAGCCATCCATTCCGGACCTCGTGCCAGAGGTAGTGATGCATTCGATGGCTCCGCTCGGCCATCATCGCGATTACAGCTCCCGGTAGTTTCGGCGCCATTGTTCCTCCCTTGGATCCGGCGGACTACTTCTCGGGCCTGCTTGGGCCCGAAAACATACGCGGGGACGAACAGTGGTTTGGAGCGGACGAATGCGAAATTTTATCGGTCCGGCGATGCTGCTTTACATTCTTCGCAGCGGCAGATCTGGCGCAAGTGGTCGAAGGAGTAAATTCCCGAGCTATGCCCGTCGTTCCAGAAAATGCGCACAGCGTAGCTTCCGACCGCCTCGACGGAATTCATCTTCAGTGCCGGCTTGAACATCGGGAACGGGTCCGGCTTTGAATAATTCGATCGCTGCGGCTCCGTGCCGTGGGCGCCCGTGCACGTGGCGCAGGGGCATTCGTCCCGTAAGTATGCGAGCGAGTAGTCGCTGTGATGGCCGTCGCGCCAGTCGATCTTGATTCCGGTCGACTTGGAGATGGCGATGTGTTCGGGTTCGGCTTGGGAGGCCATTGTTTCGAGTTCCGGTTGCATGGTCTAGTTGGTCAGCACTCGTTTGATGTCCCGGACGCCCGGAATGCGGCGGAAAGCATTCACAACCCGTTCGAGTTGCTTTTTATCTTTCACGTCCATGGTGATGTCGACGATCGCACTGTCGTCCGTGCGGCTGTGATCGCCTTTCGCTTCCAACGTCCGGATGTTGCTCGATTCCGAGCTTAGGATGGACGTGAGCTGATGAAGGATGCCGGGCCTGTCGTCCGTATAAACGAGCACCTTGACCGGCAATGTAACGGAGCCGGTCCGGGCCCACTCAACGTCAATTCTCCGCTCTGCTTCGTACATCAGGCTCTGCACGTTCGGACACGCCAGGGAGTGGACCGCAACCCCTTTACCGCGGGTGATATAGCCGACGATCCGTTCTCCGCGAATCGGGTTACAGCACTTGGCGCGATAGACCAGGACATCATCCGCGCCTTTGACGTGAATGGTGAGGTCGCCATCCCCTGTCCCGTTCCACTCGGGTGGCGGCGCGGCAGCGGGGCCGGAAACGGGTGATACGTCGGCCTCTGCGGGAAGACCCTCAGGCGCCACCTTTTGCAGAACTTGCCGCGCGGAGTATCGTCCGAACCCCAGGGCGGCGTACAGGTCTTCGGCTTTGCTGACTCCGTACTCAGAAGCAACTCCCGCCAGTTCTGTCTGCGAAATGCGGTGAAGATTGACACCAAGCCGCCGCGCTTCCTTCTCGAGAGACTTCTGCCCGATTTCAACTGCCTTGGCTCGCTCAGCGGCATTGATCACATGCTTGATCCGGTTGCGCGCGCGCGAGGTCCGGACCAGCGCCAGCCAGTCGCGGCTGGGCTGGTGTCCCGGCTGGGTCAGGATCTCAACTACATCTCCGTTCTTAAGAGTTGATTTCAGAGGACGGATGGAGCCGTTGACGCGGGCGCCGACACAGGTATGGCCGATGTCGCTGTGAATGGCGTATGCGAAGTCAATGGGAGTCGCATCGCGCGGGAGAACGATGACTCGTCCGCGCGGCGTGAAGGTATAGACCTCCTCGGAGTAGAGATCCACCTTCAAGGTGGACAGGAACTCTTCGGAATCGCTGACTTCGCGCTGCCATTCGACGAGCTGCCGCAGCCAGGCAATCCGCTGATCATCCGAGGTGGGACCCTTGCCGCCTTCCTTATACTTCCAATGCGCAGCGATTCCCTCTTCCGCGATCTTGTGCATCTCGTCGGTCCGGATCTGCACCTCGAACGCGACTCCGCCCGGGCCAATGACGGATGTATGGAGCGACTGGTAGAGATTGGGCCTCGGCATCGCAATGAAGTCCTTGATACGGCCGGGGACCGGGTGCCACTCGTTGTGGATGACTCCGAGAGCGGCATAGCAGTTCTTGACCGAATCAGTGATGATCCTCACCGCCAGAACGTCGTAGACCTGATCGAGCGTAATGCGCTGCCGTTTCAGCTTCTGGTAGATGGAATAGGCTCGCTTAACGCGCCCTTCTACCCGGGCCGGAATGTCTTCGGCGGCCAGCTTTTCCGTGATGTGCTTCTGGACGTCTTCGAGCCACTTCTCGTGATCCTGCTGTTTGGAGGCAATTTCCCGGTGCAACTCGGCCGCAGCGTCGGGATGGAGTGTCTGGAACGCAAGTTCCTCCAACTCGCCGCGCACCTTACCCATGCCCAAGCGGTGGGCAATCGGAGCATAGATGTCGAGAGTTTCCTGCGCAATCGCTTCTTGCCGTTCGCGCGGCAGGGCCCCGATTGTCCGCATGTTGTGGAGGCGATCTGCGAGCTTTACGATGATGACGCGGATATCCGCCGTCATCGCGAGGAGCATCTTGCGCAGGCTCTCGGCCTGCCGGTCTTCGCGGTTTGCCAGGCTGATCTTGCTGAGCTTCGTGACTCCGTCTACGCAGCGGGCCACATCCTCGCCGAAGATCGCCCTCAGTTCTTCGGGTTTGGCGGACGTATCCTCGACCGTGTCGTGGAGAAGCGCCGTTTCCATGCAGACCAGGTCCATCTGCATGTCGGCCAGGATGTGCGCTACCTCCAGAGGATGGCAGATGTAAGGCTCACCTGACTTCCGGGTTTGGGATTTGTGGTGGTCGGCAGCGAAGCGGAACGCCTTTTCGAGCGGGGCCAGATCTTCCCTGGGGCGGATGGCATGGATCTTCGCCTGCAGGGTTCGGTAGAGCTGTTCCGCTTGGGGCGGGTCTGAAACGCTTGTCGACATGACAGGGTATCTACTAGGTTAGAGTAGGTTCGCCCCGGTGGGGACGCAAAAGGAGCGATATCTTACTGAAGAGCACGGAGCAACTCCGGCAGGACCAGCCAGTGCCCTAACGTATGACGATCCGCAACCTGGAAGGTGCCGGAGGCCAACAGGCCCGTGAAGTCCCTGGGATCGGACGGGTGATTCTGACGGGCCAACGCGAGGGTCAAGGACCTGGTTTCGAGTTCCAACTGTCTCCGGGCCGTGTCGGCGGCCGCCCGGTTCGGGAACTGCGCATCCATGTTCAACAGGAAAGCACCGGGTCGATTTGCACCCCCAAGCGACAGGACAACCGGGGTTGCTGATTGCAGGGAGATCGCGAGAATCTGCAGGGGAAGCGGCAATTCGGCAGGATTGTTTAGCACCTGACGGGAAACGTCGATCCAGACGGGGTCAGCCGACGGAGAAGGAGATCGGGGGCCAGCCTTACTGTCGAATCGGGCCGATGGATTCGAGGGTTTCGCCCCCACATCTAGTGCCAAGAGGTCGGGCTGAGGGAGCGCGATAGAGACCGAGCGCCCAAGCGTGACCGCCGGCATTCGGCACCACTCACCGCTGCAGGTTCCACCTCTTCCAGCGGCATACTTCCACAGCTGGTCGCGATCGAAGCGTCCCCGCAGCACGAAACTCGCATCACCACCCGCCAGGGAACCGCCCAAAGTATCCAGGTCTCGCCGGTAATCGAAGTGGGTCTCCCGGACGAAGCGCTGATATTCGGGATCTTCGCCCAGGCGGCCCGGGGAAAACGCATCGAGAAGACCGGCTCGGCGCAGAAGGCGGACATCGACGAAGAATCGTGTCGCGTTCGCGCCCGGCAAAAGTGCGATCAGATCAGCGTTCGAGCGAACGAACCGGTATCGGTACAAATGAAGGCAGTACGTCGCACCAGCGGTAACCGCCGCAATCAGCCCGACCGCGGCTAACTCTCGCCAGGGGACGCGCAGAACGACCTACACCGCTGCAAATTCACTGACCCGAGCGGCCTTCCAAAGCTCCACGTACGGCTTCAGATCCGCCATCATGGCCTCGAACTGCCCAAAGGTAAGGGATTGAGCGCCATCACTCATGGCCTTCTCCGGTTGCGGATGAACTTCAACGATAATGCCGTCCGCTCCAATCGCCACACCGGCTCGCGACAGCGCCGGGACCAGGCTTCGTTTCCCCGTGGCATGGCTCGGATCGAGCACGACCGGGAGGTGAGAGAGTTCGTTCAGAACGGGGATGGCGGTGATGTCGCAGGTATTCCGGGTCGCCGTTTCGAAAGTCCGAATCCCGCGTTCGCACAAAATCACGTTCGGATTGCCGTGGGCGACGACGTACTCGGCCGACATCAGTAGTTCTTTGATGGTGGAACTCAAGCCCCGCTTCAGCATCACGGGCCGCCCGATTTTGCCCAAACCTTTCAGAAGGGCGAAATTCTGCATGTTCCGCGCGCCGATCTGCAGGATATCGGCGTACTCGGCGACCATTTCGAGATCGCGGTCGCTCATCACCTCGGTAATGATGCCGAGGCCGGTCTCACGTTTGGCCTTAGCGAGAAGCTTCAGGCCTTCAAGTTCCATGCCCTGGAAGTCGTAGGGCGATGTGCGCGGTTTGAAGGCACCACCTCGCAGGAACTTGGCGCCGCTACGGGCGACGGAGTGCGCGGTGTCAAGGATCTGCTTTTCATTCTCGACGGAGCACGGACCGGCCATAACCACCAGTTCGTCTCCCCCGATTTCGACACCATTGGCGCGAATCTGCGATTTGGAATGACGGAACTCCCGGCTAACGAATTTGTAGGGCGCGGAGATACGAACTGCCTTTTCGACCTGCGGCATGGCTTCCAGCGATTCGAGACATGCGGTTACGTCCCCGACCCCGACCACACCGATGACGACCCGTTCTTCCCCGTTGATGGAATGGACTTTGTAGCCGAATTCGCTAATGCGCTCGCAGACGGCCTCGACCTCGGCCTTGGTCGCGTGCAGCTTCATCGAGATAACCATGATTTCTCCCATGATTGCATCAAAAGCTTCGGGGAGAAAGCAAATCCGGCAGGCAGGCTAAGGGTTATGGTCCGGTTTCTCTCGCCCGGAACGCCGGTTTCGGAGGAATAGAATTTTCGCCGTAAAGGAGTCGGGAATCACGTTAACGTAATCAGGCCGACGCACATTCGTGAAGATTCTAGCGCTGGCTCGCCTCGCCCGTCTGGACACGGCTATTAAATTCGGTGGAGCGATTGCGCGGTATCGTCAGGCTCTGCCACCGATTGTGACTGAGGTGCTTCGCTAACAAGACAATCTGCCCCGAATGATACGCGTAATGAGCGAGTTGCCGGTTGATCGCTTGCATGACGGAATGCGCTTCGCCGCGGATTTTGACCGTGCGGTCAAGATCAGCATCGTTTAGAGGTTCCAGCGCGCCCAAAAGCACATCCCAGCTTCCGTTCCACAGTTTGAGGAGGGATTCACGCGTCGTTGGTGGATCGACAAATTCGCTGTCCCGATTGCGTGTGGGCTTTTCGCCGTCGCTCGTCAGGAAGTCTGTCCAACGCGAGAGCATATTCCCCGCCATGTGCTTCACAACGATCGCGATCGAGTTGCTCTCGCCGTCGAGCGTAGTGAACAGATCTTCATCCGAAACCTGGGCCATGGCTCGTTCGCTCAGGCTCTTGTAGTAACGAAATAGCGAAAGGGAATCTTTCAGGTAAGAGGTGGTGAACTCGAGAGGCATACACGTATCCTCTACTAATTGAGCTCAATCGGGGTTACTCGGCCGGGGGGTGAGTCGGAAATGTGGCAGCAGCCAATTCATAGTTTGCCGGTGTGAGCCCGAGGATTCCGTTGCGCTCCAGCAAATCACCCGATGCCCGGTCTAGAGCAAGCCGCGCTTTGATCCAGGTATTCCGGGCAACGATTTCCGTCGATCGCGCCTGAGCGGATGCTGCCTGCCGTTCCAGGACAGCGAGGTTTGTGGATGCGCCCGCCGTTAACTTCACGCGTTCCGCATCGAGGAGAGCGTCCTGATAGCGCCGGCTTCGAGTCGCGGCATTGAGGCCGGCACGAGCCGTGCGGAGTGCAATGATTGAACTCTCCACTTCCTCCCGGACCCGTAATGCAAAGCGCTGGGCTTGTGCGTCGGCCTGGCGAACCTCAAGGGTGGCGCGCGTTGCGTCCGCTTGCGCCAGACGATTGCGAAGCGGCAAGTCAAATTGAATGCCTGCCTGGGCGACCTTGCCCAGATCGAATGCCACGGCCCCGAGGGGCGAAACGATGCTACCGCGAGTCTGATAGCTGCCGACCACATCGATACCGATCCGCTGCGCGTTGGCCGCGGCAGCAGATGTGACGTGCGAGCTCTCTAGCTGCAGCGAAGCTTGCGTGACATCCGGACGCTTCAGCAACGCATGCTTCACAAGCTCATCGGCGTCGGGCGTCTCGTCTGAGACTGGAACCGGGATCGTATCCACGGGTGTAATCGAAGCTGCTCCGACAGCAATGCCGGATAGGCCTCTTTTCCAGAGTTCTGATCTCAGGATTGTTTCCTGCTGCTGGACTCGCCCTTCCGCCTGAATAGTTTCGAGTTCGGCTGAACTCAAGAGAGCCTCCATGCGGGTCAGCTCGAGTTCCGGGATGGTTCCCTGCCGCACCTGGGACGCTTCCGCGTTGTACAAGTCCCGAGTAGCCTCGAGGATCTGCCCCCTCACCTTAAGGTCATCGGTCAGGCTGACCAGGTCATAGTAGAGACGCGCCACACCGTAGACCGTGCTTGTCACCTGTTCCGTGAGGTTCAGACTCGAGATCTTCTCGTTGAGTCTGGCGATTTTGAGGTAGCGCAGGTTCACGTCGCGGCCAAATCCACGCACGAGTGGCTGAGTGAACGTCAAGGCAACGTTCGGGGAAGAAAACGGATTCGCACTGCTGTGATTGGCGTATGCGGCCTGCGCTGCGTTGTTCACGTTCAGCTGCATCTGTGATCCATTGCTGAATCCTTGAATGAACGAAACGTCGGAAAGCGCGAAATTAAGCGGCCCCGCCGACGGATTTACCGTCGCCCCTGATCTGCGCAACCAGGTGGTTCTCCCGGTGATGACGCCGTCGAACTGGGGTACAGACAGGGCCGCCGGATCGGATGGCGCACTGAGAGATGAACTAGTCTGTCTTGATTCCAGCAGGTCGATAGGAGCTAACGCGTTTGCAATCGAAGGAGATGCGCTTCCAACCGTATTGATCTGATTAAGCAGGGGCGCGACAGGTCCGCCAACACCCACCGGTGTTTCGGAGATGTGATTGCCTGTGCTGCGTACGATGCCTCCACCGCGGGCACGATCTATATCTGTCCTTGCAATCCGGATGGCATAGCGGGCCACCTCAACATCCAAGTTGTTTGCGATGGCATACGCAACGGCGTCCAATAAAGAAAGGGACGCCGGATTTTCGGGTAACGCACGAGTATGCAGGGACGCAGCCCACCCGGGGTCTTTCGCCAAAGAGGCCGGGGCTGTGCCCGCGATATCGCTCGCGACAGCAGCCCGAGTCAATAACATCATGGCCGCCAGGCCTGCAAGTTTGCTCTGATTTCGCATCACTGCTCTGATACTGTGTCGTGCCGTAGCCTGCCGTAAGATATCCAGCGATTCCACTCCGGCTTGCTACCAGGAAACTCTTGGGCTCAGCGCAGCGATACCTTTGCCGGACGCTGGCGACATAGGTATTCGGAGAGATGTGCAGGACCGTAGATGCTGATAGCGGAACAGAACGCAAAACCAGATAAAAACGAAAGCCCAAAGTGGGCCGCCGACACCACGCTCATGCTGCTGGCTGAGCGAATCGGCGAATCATCGCCGGGCGCAGCACTCGAAGACCTCCCATCCGATAAATCTGCCGATCAGACTGCTGATGAGAACGGCGTTCAGTCTTTGCCGTCGGGAACAGGCCGCGAACTAGCGAGCGCTCCTACCAAGAAGGCACAAGCATTCCCACGCTGGAGAGCGGCAAAGATCGGCGCTTCGGCGGTTATGTTAGCGGCGGGATGTTATGCGATGCTGCTCCCCCGTGTCGCGATCACATCGGATAGTGCTGTGGTGTCCGCGTATCTCACGTGTATTCGCGTGCCGATCGAGGGAATTCTGAACGGCTCCGCCTTGAGTCCAGGACTGCAACTCGAGAAGGGTGCGCCGGTCGGCTACGTCCAGAACTCGAGAGCGAACGATCAGCGGCTGCTGGATCTGGTCGCCATGCGAGTGAATTCAACGGATTCCGCCCGAGCGATACACTCGCAGCTTTTAGAACTGGCCGGACAAAAGCAGGCTTTGCTCTCACGCCTGGCCGAATCCAACAAGGCCGTCACTTCGCGCCTGGAATATGAGCGTCAGGAAGCAGAGCTGAATGTCGGCGCAAAACGCGCGGCAGTTGAAGCGGCCGCTCTCGAGCTGAACCGGGCCAATATACTTCGAGGCGGCGGAATCATCACGCAGTCCGAACTGGACCAGCATCGCCTGCAGAATCAGCTCTCCGTGAAGGAGGAGCAACAGGCAAACGCGAAGTTGGCCACTATCGAGGCGGAAAAGTCGGCAGCGGCGAGAGGACTGCTCAGCGAACGCGGTGAAACGGCAGACGTTCCGTATTCGGCCCAAAGGATCGACGAGATTAGTCTGCAAATGGCGGAACTGCGCCGCTTGGAAGCCATTTCGACATTGCAGGCCCAGCACCTGTCATCGTTTGAGTCGCAGGAAAGTGATCACGCGGGACTCATGCGCCAGGCCAGCCTGGTAACACCGGAAGCGGGCACGGTGTGGAAGCTACACGCTATTCCGGGTGAGCATTTGAAGCAGGGAGACACCGTAGCGGATCTGGTTGATGCATCCCAGGCGTTCATCCTTGCCTCTGTCCCCCAGGACCGTGTCTCTGATATTCAAATGCACGCGAAGGCTCGATTCAAATTAAGCGGCGAGTCGAAGGAGCTTACTGGAACCGTCGTTTCGGTCGGAGGCGATGAATTTGACCCGGACCGGAAGCTCGCCGCAGTTCCCAAAATGAAGCTGGACCAATCCGTAGCGCTCGTTCGCATACGGCCCGATATGCCGATCCACACACAAAGGGACATCGGAAGGACGGCACGCGTCGTAATCTCGGCGCACGGTAGGACCGGCTTCTCCGGATGGCTCTCGTCACTGTTCTAAACCGAACTCGCTGAGGTCGACAGAAATGCCTTTCAACACCGGGAGTGAGCGTTAATGGACGGACTTGTTTCGCTAGGGCCCCTACTGGTTGTAAGCGGGCTTCTATGGTTCATCACTGCATCTCTCGGCCGCGAGTCTAAGGTCACGCGGGCTCTGCTTTGCGGGGCTGCCGCTGCGTTTCTAGTTCGGTATCTCTACTGGAGACTGCGCTACACACTTCCCATTGGTCCGACGTGGATGCAAACCGCGTGGGCTATTGTGTTCGTCGCTTGCGAATCGGGAGTGATCCTGAACTCCCTGACGTCGTTGTTCTTCCTTTCCCGCCGTCGCGAGCGGACCGAAGAGATACTGCGCCACGGAAACTCCAGACTGCTCGATGCTCCGGTCGACGTATTCATAGCCACGTACAATGAGGGGTTCGACATCCTCGAGCGCACCATCCAAGGAGCTCTCAGCATTGATCACAGTGACCTTCGAGTCTGGGTACTGGATGACGGCGCCCGTGACTCGGTCCGACAGCTTGCGGAGGAGCTTGGTGCGCATTATGTGTGCCGGGTGAAGGGCAAACACGCGAAGGCGGGAAACGTTAATAACGGGCTGGAGCAAGCCCTCAAACATGGACGACGCCCGGAGTTCATTCTTCTGCTCGACGCAGACTTTGTTCCGAAGCGGCAGATCCTCAAACGGGTCTTGGGCCTGTTCGACAAGCCGGAAGTCGGCATTGTCCAAACACCGCAGCACTTCTACAATACGGATCCATTGCAGATGAACCTGCTTTGTACGTCAGTATGGCCGGACGAGCAGCGATTCTTCTTCAACGTCTACATGCCCAGTAAGGACGCCTGGGGAGCGGCGTTCTGCTGTGGAACATCAGCCGTTATTCGCGTCGAGGCTCTCGAAAAATGCCAGGGATTTGCCACCGACACCGTAACGGAGGACATGCTGACAACGTTCAAGATGTATGAGAGCGGGTACCGCACCATATACCTGAACGAAGCCCTCAGCCATGGCCTCGCTCCCGAGACGCTGGCTGAATACATAGGCCAACGCTCACGGTGGTGCCTGGGAACTCTGCAGCAAATCTATACACGCTGGTCATTCATCGGATCGGCCCCCATTGGCTGGTTGAACCGGCTGTCACATCTGGACAGCTGCCTTTACTGGATTGCCCGCGCGCCCTTCAACCTGCTGCTGTTCTGCGCTCCCTTGGCGTATTGGTGGCTGGGGCTCGTCACGATCCGTTCGACACCGGGCGAGCTTCTGTACTGGATGGTGCCTGCTGTGGTCGCAAACTACGGGTTCATGACACTCGTGTCCAAGAAGCGGGTATTGCCGCTCCTGACCGACGTTTCGCAACTACTTCCGGCCGTTACGATCGTGCGGACCGTTGTGACAACTTTCGTGCGCCCGTTTGGACGGCCGTTCAAGGTAACTGCTAAAGGTATCTCAACCTCAAAAACCACCGTGGAATGGCAGTTTCTATCGGTGTTTGCCGCGTTCGCTGCGTTAACCTGCTTCGGAGTATGCACCCACATCTCGGCGTTCAATAGCGTCCGCGCAAGCACCGGCTACACACTGAACGTGTTGGTCAGCCTGAGCAATATCGTTGTTCTCAGCCTGGCGATGGCGGCGTGTGTCGAACGGCCAAGGTGGCGTCGTGATGAACGGTTCAGGTCCAATGAGCGTGCGATCGTGACGCTCTCATCCGGACAGTCCTTCGATACGCATCTGCGTGATATATCGCTTGGGGGCGCCAGCATTACAGAGATCAGCGGTTCGACGGGCCTGCGCGGTGACGGCGAGCTTTATCTTCCGGAGGCGAACCTCCAGATTCCCTTCTCGATTGCGAGCCAGCGCGCAGGCTTGTTGTCCGTGAAGTTCAGAATGACTGACAAGTTGCGGCGTTCCCTGATCACGCGACTTTTCACGGGCGATTATCACAACGATATTCAGCAGGTGCGAATGGGCCGTGTGTTCGTAGCCGTGACAAAAGCGATATTTGGATAATGCTCAAACCGCGCCGGGGCCACGCTAACTACTTGAGAGAGAATGCTAGCCGTTTGCCTTGTCGCGGGCTTCCTCCTGCGGGCATCTGAAGGCATGAGCGACGAAACTCAAGCCGGGAAGAGAATGGATCAGAAGACTAAACCTCTACAGCACCCGGAGAGCGACGCGAATGCTGTTCAAGGGAGAAGCCGCAAGGTTGACGATCCCAAAGAGGAGCCGCCCGGACCGGAAAAAGAGGGCGTGCCATCGCAGCCGCTTCGCCGCGATGGCGCTTGAGTGGGGCGGGCGGTATCCCGCCTACTTACCCGTTCGAATACCAGAACCCGGATTTCTGGTCGGCCCGGTATCCGCTGCCCAGTCGTCCGGCGTCTCGCCGTCCAGGTCGGTCAGCCCGAGAGCTGGATCCTCGGCAGAAACGGCCGTGAGATCGCCGATCCCGCCCGAGCCCTCGTCCTCGATTCCTTCGACTTCGTCGTTCCCGGCATAGACTCTGCTCGGTCGTAGGCCGCCGGCGCTCGGGTCACCCGTGACCTGTCCGCCCGGACCATCATCAACGCCTCGGCGGCCTGAGCCACCCCGGGCGACATCGTCGGACGCGTCGAAGTCATCAGGTGCACGGGTGTCACTGTCGTCCAGCCTGGTCCCGGTGGCCTCGTCAGCCTCGACACTAGTCTCGTCGACAACCGTAAATTCCATCACGGTTTCAGAGTTGCGCATTGCATCAATGAAGTCCTGCTCGCTGCCGTCGACGACGTCATATTCCCAGAGTTCGGCTGCCGCCGAGCCCAGAAAGGCATCGTCCTCGTCCATAACTTCTTGATTGTGCTTGGATTCGGGGTCGAATCGGCCTACGAACACCTTGTCGGCAACCACACCATCCGGGAGGTCCGCATCCAACTCAGCTGTCGGATTAAGGGCAGACTCGTTGCCGTCCGATTGAAAACGTCTCGCGAATGCAACGCGATATCTCATATCACGTTGATGCGAGTTCCCACCCGGAGCATTTCTGTCGAGTTGAGAGGAAAGTTCCTTATTCCACCGGCATCGGCTGCGGAACGACCGCCGTGTTCTGGGCAGCGAAGATCTTCCAACCCGAATCGCCGTTCGTAAGAATCAGTTTGAAACGGGTACGCAAGCTTCCGGGCGAGGTCGGCACGAGGCCCGGAGGCAGGCAATTGAACTTCGTTACCTCCGCCGAGGTGTCCACTATCGCGACGTTCTGCCCGGGGTAACTGATGCTGTCAATCGAAACGGAGCAATGGCTGTTTTTGTACGGCCCGCTGAATATGAATTCGTGAATCCTCTCGATTGCAGCGCGTCCTTTTACCAGGTCACCCCGCACATTAATGAAGCCAGCCTCTTCGAGGAAGTCTTTGGCCCAGCCTTTTGCGTCGTTGCGGTTCCAGGCGTCGGTCTGGTTTTTTATCAGGTTGCGGATGGACTCATCTGCAAGTGGTGCGTAGATTGCCTGAGTGCTGGTCATTGTCACGGCTCCTCAACTGTGAAACGCGGAATACGCCTCCCGGTTGGGTCACAAATCTTGTCGAGATACGCTGGCCTGTTTCCGGAATATCCAGCCTTTTGGGGACAGGCGTGAAAAAATGGGGGACTATGTCCCCCACTCGCCTTAGTTTGAACAGCGCGGCTAGGGTAGGCAGGGAACCGAGCGTACCAAAGCGGCGCACCAGCGGGATTGCGCTGATTACGACTTTGACGGCGCTTGCCTTGTCTGCGCAGCAGAACCCGCCCAGTCGAGGCAGGGATGTTACCAAGCTGTACACAGAATATTGTGCGACCTGCCACGGGACCAACCTGGAGGGTGGTTCAGCTTCCAGCCTCGTGGACGGCAAATGGCGGCACGGCGGGGATGACGCGAGTATCGCGACGAGTATCCGTGACGGACACACGGCGGAAGGTATGCCCGCGATGGGGAAAATGCTGGATGGGCCGGAGATCCGTGGACTCGTCATCTACATCCGCGAGCGCGCCGATAAAGTCAAGACTGCTCAAACGAAATACAACATGCCGGTTCCCGGAGTTGCTGCCGGCAGCGAGGCAGCTTCCTTCAAGTTAGAGCCGGTCCTGGAGGCAGGGCTGCACGAACCTTGGGCTCTGGCTTTCCTGCCTGACGGTCGCATTCTGGTGACCGAACGACCCGGCCGCTTGCGGATCATCGAGGGCGGCAAGTTACTGCCTGAGCCCGTGCGTGGTGTTCCCGCAGTGTACGGGGGCGAAGGCGGATTACTTGATGTCGTGTTGCACCCTAATTACTCGCACCCGGGGAGTGATTGGATCTATCTTTCTTACGGCGATAAAAGTCCTGGCGGATTGGGAATGGCCGCCGTGATTCGAGGTCGTTTGCGGGATGGTGCCTTTGTCGAACAGCAGCAGATTTTCAAGGCCGACGACTCGCTCTATCGTCCCGGTGGACAACGCTTCGGATCCCGGCTATTGTTTGACAGCAAGGGGCATCTCTTCTTTTCAGTAGGCGATCGTGCCTGCCCCGGAGACGAGCAGGATCTCGCCCAGCCGAACGGGAAAGTGCATCGGGTGAACGACGATGGGAGCATTCCCAAAGACAATCCGTTTGCGCACCAGCCTGGAGCAATCCCAAGTATCTGGACCTTTGGTCATCGCAACCCGCAAGGCCTCGCCTTCAATCCCGTCACCGGAGACCTATGGGAGGCGGAGCATGGTCCGCGCGGCGGCGATGAATTGAACATCCTGCGTGCTGGTCATAACTACGGGTGGCCCGTTATCACGTATGGCATGAACTACGACGCAACGCCGATTACCGATCACCTGGCTCGCGACGGTATGGAGCAACCAGTCACCACCTTCGTTCCCTCCATTGCGGCCAGCCCGATCATGTTTTACACCGGTCGTCGGTTCCCGCACTGGAGAAATAATCTATTGCTCGGTTCATTACAGACGCAAGAGCTAGTGCGGCTGGTCGTGGACGGGGAGAAAGTAACGCATCAGGAAATTCTGTTTAAGGGTGTTGGACGTGTGCGGGATCTCGAGATGGGACCAGACGGGGATATCTACGTCGTGCTGAATGCTCCCGACCGAATTGAGCGCATTGTGCCGGGACAGTTACAGGAAACGTCCGCTACGATGCAAGCTCCACGATAAAATCGGGCTATCTACCGACATGCACTGGTCTTGTACTTTGGGGATCTTTGGGGCGCTTGCTATGGCGTACGCGTTTGAGCCTGCCCCGACGGGCAAAACGGCTACAAAGTCGAAGCCCGCGGTCGTGAGTAAAAAGGCCAAAGTTCCCGCGAAAGCGACTTCCGGGACGAGGCGAGCGCGGACCAAGGGGCGCGTGGCCCGTAAACCCGCCCGCCCGAGTTATCAGCAGCATCCGGATCCTGAGCGCTACGCCGAAATCCAGAAGGCGCTCGCCGATCGGGGTTATTTCCATGGCGACGCTAATGGCGAGTGGAAAGACGACTCTGTCGACGCCCTGAAGCGGTTCCAGGCGGATCAGAAACTTCCGGACGACGGCAGGATTGGCGCGCTCACACTGACAGGCCTGGGATTGGGCCCGCATCACGACGGCTCAACGGCTGCCACTGTACCATTGCCGACGGCTCCCCCCTCGGAAGCGCCCGTTTCCGGTTCGACGGTCGGTCCGGCATCGTCCACCGTTCCCAAAGGCGATCAGCCCTAATCCACTCTCGAGAGCTGTCTACCGTGCAGTGACGGCAATGTTCGACAAACTCCCGTCGCGTTCCGGCGTCCTTTGGAGCTTCGAGAACACGTACCGGAAAACGTAGAATGAACAGCCGATTGCGACCGCCAGGACTGCGTTCACAACGAGTACGGCTGTTGCGGTGCACAGAAACGCAAGTGCGTCCGTCCGCCTCATCCGTGCGAGGCGCTTCCACGTGCTCCACTCGAGCAGGCAAATACCAATGTAAGCAGTGACTCCGGCAAGCGCCGGCACCGGGATGTGAGAGATGTAATCAGCTCCCAATCCGATGAATGCCAGGATGAAAATTGCATGGAGGACGTTAGACATACGAGTGGATCCGCCACAGCGAACGCTGGCTAAACTACGTGCCGGGATGCCGACGCTCATGGGTGCAGCGAAAACACCAGCCACCATATTGGCTACGCCGTAGGCTCCCAGTTCGGCATCCGCATCATCTTTCTTCAGATGCTTGTGCTGCCCGCGAAAGTGCTCGACGACACGCGAAGTGACCAGGAGATTGACGGCCGAAACGAAAGCCAGACCGAAGGCCTCGGGCGTGACGTCCAGTACGTCAGCAGGAGTCCACGAGAACCCGGCAAACGGCGGTATTTCGAGCGGGAGCATTCCGACTTCGCGCTGGTGCAAACCGAATGTGCTCCCGACAAGTACGGCGGCGATCACGCCGATGAGCGGAGCCGGCGCTTTTGGTACGAAGTACGTGCACAGAAGCGCCGTGGCAATGACGACCGCGCTGATGATGGACGCGCTCGCCTGTGTTTGGCCGGCATGGGACAGAACCTGCCAGCTCTGGGCCAGCATGTTGTTTGAGGTTCGATCCACCACCGCCTTCACGCCCAACATCGCGCCCAGCTGGGACAGGAACATCATGACCCCTATCCCGCAGGAAAAGCCGGTGACAACCGATTGTGGAACTCGCTGAATGAATCGGCCGAGCTTCAGAACACCAAAGATGAGCATAAAGACCGAAGCGGCCATGCAGACCTTTGCAGCTCCTCCGGCACCCTGTCGCTCGACCGCTCTGGCAATAAAGGGCACGGTCGCGCTTGCCGTTCCACCAATTAAGACTGGATTTCGGCCCAACAGGGCCGTAACGGGAGCCGTAATCACCGAGGTGACGAGACCCAGCACGGGCGGCAGCCCCATCATACTGGCCATGGCCAAGCCGTACGGAAGAGCGATAAGAGCAGCAATGGCGCCACCGGAGAGATCCCCGGCGAACGTTCGCCAGCTATAACGTATGCGGAGCATTTGCACGGTTCACCTCAGGGCCGGAACGAACGAGGTTTTACCGCCCAAACGATAGAGAAGTGTGGCGCAGCTACGCTGCCACGCCACGACTGTTGAAGAAGTTAGAGACTAAGTGTTGTAGACCTTAGCGAAGGCTTCCTTAAACTTCGCCATCTCTTCTTTGCTGCCCACGGAGACCCGAACGTGCTGAGGCCAGACCGGCCAGGCGCGGCCAATGTAAACCTTTTGCGCGGCCATCGCCTGATAGAAGTCTTTGCCGGGCCGCTTCACGTCCATCATGAAGCAGTTGCTCTCGGATGGGATGAAGTCGACGTTCTTCGCGGTAAGAAAATTGAACGTATCTTCCCGGATGTCGCCCATGAGTTTGCGGCGCTCGGCAACCAGGTTCTTGGATTTCAAGCTGGCCGTCGCACCCACCATACCGGTGATCGGCATTGCTCCGGCGGTATACGGCGTAATCTTCTCGAGCAGGTCAGGTCGGGCCATCGCAGCACCAGCGCGTAGTCCAGCCATGCCGTAAAGCTTCGAGAACGTACGGAGGATGATGACGTCTTTGTCGTTGGCAACGAGGTCTGAAGCGCGTACGGCGTTCTTCGAAAGGTGGATATAAGCCTCATCCACCATCACGACGGAACCGGCCGGCTTGTTCGCTACCAGCCAGTCGATATCGGCCTTGCTCGTCAGGGTTCCAGTCGGATTGTTGGGATTACAGATGTAGTAAAGTCCTGCGTCTGGCGCGGCCGCCAGCATGGCCTTCACGTCATGGTCCCAGGTACCTTTCTTTAGAGGAACATTGACCGTCTTCGCACCGATGAACTTCGCAGCGCGCTCGCCTGCTTCGTAACCCGGGTCCGCTTTGACGAAAGGACGTTCCTTGGAGCAGAATGCAAGCACCGCCTGATGGAGAGGAGCACTTGAACCGGCATACGATTCTACGTAGTTCGATTTGAGCCCTTCCTGCTCCGCTAAGGTCTCGGACAGCCCATACGTCTTTTCGTACATATAGCGGCCGCCGTCCCTGATGATGCTGTGCATAGCATCGGCCGCTTCGGCGCACGGACCCATCGGGTTCTCGTTCGCATTGATCTTCGCCGCATCAGCGGGCATGTTGCGCACCATCGACAGTTGCGCCAACGCGGGTTCGTTATAGAACGGAAGAGCCGCTCCCGCTGTCAAAACCGAAGCGATACGGCCAAAGTTCCGCCGGGTAAAGCCTCGCCGGAGGAAATCGGCCTGCTGTTCGGCACTTAATAGTGATGACATTTGTTCTCCTGACTGCTTGTATGTAGGCCTCGAACAAAACGGAAACGGACAGGGTCCCGCTCAAACATTTAGAACGCGAAACGCACTCCTAGTTGAATCAGCCTCGAGAAATTGACCTGGTTAGAGATCGTCCCGAAAGCGCTACTCTCGAACCTCGTGTTCGGGTTGGCAAACTGCGGCGAATTGAAAGTATTGAGAGCTTCCGCGCGAAACTCGGCATGGAAACGCTCCGTCACAGCGAAATTCTTAAACAATGAGCTATCCCAGTTTTTCATACCCGGACCCCGATAGGAAATAGTGCGCGACAGATTCCCGTAGCTGAACGCCGGGGCGGAAGAGAAGGCGGCCGGGTTGATGTAGTTCCGGAGCCGCGCCTCGACGCTGCCGGACATGTCGGGCGAAACTCCCGTCGCATTGGGCCGCTGGACGCCGGTCCCGAGAATCGCATTCTGGTTGGTGTTCTCGTAGATGGCCAGCGGAAATCCGGTCTGATAAACGTTGGTGAGATTGATCTGCCAGCCGCCCAAAGCCAGATCGACTGCTTTGTTGGCGCCTCCCAGGAATCGCTTCCCCTTACCGAAAGGCAATTCATAGGTCAGCGTGTTCGACCAGCGGAGAGGCGTATCGGATAGGGCCAAGGAGTACTCGGCTTCCAGGTTGTAGGCGTTTTGCGGTGCGCTGGAGCTACCGCTGAAGAAGTTTCCGCTAGCGAATTCGTTGTCCATGTTCTTCGACCAGGTAAACGCGGACAGGAAAGTCAGCCCCGAAGACATCTTCTTCTGGACCTTCGCGATCATGGAATCATAGCGGGCGTGCGCGGGATTCGTAAGGATTCCGATGTTCCCGTACTCTGAGTACGGCCGCAACAACTGTGCAGCAGCAACTGTAGGCGATCCGATGATGCCACTCCCGCCATGCAGATAGTAAGGATTCGGGACGGAAGCCGCCAGCTGTGATCCGAGCGGAAGATACGAGTCGGGGACTTGGTTGATGTCGTAACTGCCCGTGCCGGTGGAACTGGTCTGCAAGTGTCTGGAACTCGAACCGATGTAGCCTATTTCGAACATGATATTCCTCGGAAGCTGGCGCTGTATATCGAAGGAGTACTGGAACACCAAGCCCGAAGTACGGTTCTGGTCCAGGTAATTAAACGCGGAGCCAACCCCCGTCAACCCTCCCAGGCTGTTGCCCACGGGTTGCAAGATTCCGGCCGGGAATGGATTTGCCAGAGAGTTAGCGGGCGTCGAGTTACCGTTGTTGCTGGCCACGTAAGTGGTGGTTTGCGTATAGCCAAGCGCGAGGCTCGCATCATCGGCAAAGCGGATGGGCGCGTAGAACATGCCGAATCCACCCCGGATGATCGTCTTATCCCGCCATGAATAAGCGAACCCAACTCTAGGTCCGAACTTGTTTTTCGCGGGCGTGCAGCAGTACGAATCACCACCATTCACTCCGGCATACTGAATCACTCCTTTCGGAACGATGCCTGTCACACTGCTTGCAAGCGGGTTGATTGCGTTCGTGTCGAAACCAACCACGTAGTGATTGTTTCTCTCCTTTACTCCGGTTTCGAACTCATAGCGTAATCCGAAGTTCAAAGTCAGTCTGCTCGTCGCGCGGAAGTCATCCTGAATAAAGCCCGCGATGTAGTTGACCTGGGTGTAAAGCTTTGTCGTTGTGTTGACGTTCCCTGAAGACGGGTACCCAAGGAGCGCATCGGCGAAATCACTTCCTGTTCCGTTCGTCCTCGTCGGGTACTGCTGCGTGAAGACTCCGTTGAAGGCGAAGAGTCCGGCAGTCTGGCTCAAGCTGAGGAAGTCCGTGTGAATGGAACGATAATCCACGCCGAAGGTAAGGTTATGGCGGCCGGCAAACTTCGAAACACTGCCCAGCCAATTGCGCGAGTAGAACACAGTGTTACTGGGCGACACATTGCTGAAGTTATTCGGGTTACTGCTGAAATCGAACTCCGGCAGATAGTGCGCCTGGAGCGAATTGACGTAATTCACCGGCAAGCCGAGAGTCGCCGGACTCAGTCCGTAGTTGACCGGATTTGTGATGTTCGGAAAACGATTGAACCCAAACCGCAGGTTGAGGACCGTGGTCGGGTTCAGCGTCATGATGCTGTTCACCTGGGTCGCGTCCACTTTTCGATAAAGAAGGTACGGACTGCCGCTGCTCGCCGTCAGAATCGTACCCAGAGTATTGCCTCCCGGTTCGCGACTCTTGTAATGCAGGTAGGACGCATTCATCTTCCACCACGGGCGGATTTCATGGTCGAGCTTTGCCATGTACTCATCCGCGCGATCGGTGAGAGTGTCGGACCCGGTGAAGTTGATTGCATCGATCACGCCGGTTTGTGGCAGAGGCATCAGGCCAAGGACTGATTGACCAACGGCATTCAATCGGTTTGCCGGGATGATGTTTCCGGCGAATGGCCTTCGCACCGTAGTGATACCCGTCGGACAGGCGTCCGCGGTCGTGCACGCGCGAGAAGTTAAGGGGTCATAGAGGATTCGCCGGCTCGCCGAGAAGTCACCGGCTCGCTCCGCAGCCGTGGGTAATGTGTATTGGTCTGTAAGGGGCGACTTCTGGCGATAGCTCTCGGTCACGAGATAGAAGAAGGTCTTATTGTGTCCGTTATACACCCTTGGCAACGAAACAGGGCCTCCGAGGGAACCACCCCAGTTGTATTGCGGCTGGTCTGCAATAGCCTGACCGTTCGCATTGCGGAAAAAGGTGTTGGCAAGCCAGTCAGTTTGGCGTGTGTAAGCGAGGAGCGATCCGTGAAGAACATTCGATCCGGATTTGAGATATGTATTGAACACGCCACCACCAGTCCGGCCCATGGTCGCGTCGTACGTGTTCTCCTGGAGCTTCATCTCCTGCGTGCCTTCGATGGACGGGATGATAACGGCACGATTGACCGAATCCGTGATGGGCACACCATCGATCGTGTAGTTATTTCCGCGGATCGGACCACCAGCAATTGAGATCTGTGAAGAACCGCTCTGATCCTGAAACCGATTAAAGCGTGGATCCCCGACAGGCACTACGTTGGTTGAAAGCTTCGCAAACAGAAACGGATTGCGTCCCAGGTTCGGCAAATCCGACAACTTCTGAGCGTCGATCACTTGACCGTTGGACGCGTTTGAGCTCTCTAACTGAGGCGCTTCTTCCGTGACTTCAATGCTTTGCGACACGGTGCCAAGTTCCATTTGCACATCGGTTGTCACCGATGCCTGCGTAGCAACGGACACGTCGCGGCGGATGAACTTCTTGAAATTTGGACTCTCCGCAGTAATGGCATATGTAGCCGGATCAACCGAGCTGAAAACGTATTCACCGTCGGCGTTCGTTATAGTGCTGCGCGAGACATTCGTCGCCTGATCAGTCAAACTGACCTTCACAGTTCCGAGAGCGGCGCCGGAGACATCACTGACGGTTCCGCGAATCGCCCCTTGATAATTCTGAGCGTGGAGTGCTGCGTGGATAATAGGCAGCAGTCCAATATAGAAGTAAAGCTTTTTTGTTAACAACCCCTGGATCTCCTTTGTTGCAGCGATGAGCGACGAGGCCTGCAGAAACTCAGATCTGCGATTCGCTACTACAAAGGAGCGTTTGACGGGAGAGACGCCTCGACAAGCTGTAGGTCATCGAAGGCCGATGACGCTTAGAGGCGATGGATTAGGAAAAGTGTAACATCCGAACGACGCGAGGAGCAACCGTTTTGATAAGCCAATTGAGTTATGGGACGATCGTCGACCATCTCAGGCCCGCAATCGACGAGTCGAGAATCGTCCCTAATCCATGGCTAAAGCCAATTTCTTAAAACGTAAATCGAGCTGAGAGCACCATGTGTCGCGCTTGCACCTGAGCGCCCCCATAGATTACGCCGTTCACGGTCGATTGCGTCGGTGCAATGGCTCCGAACAGATTGTTCGTGTTTGCGCCGGTTGCAAAGTTGATGTTCAGCAACGTGTTCGGTGCGCCCGGATTGAAGTGGTTGAAGACGTTGAACGCCTCCGCTTTTATCTGTAGCATCTTCGATTCAGTGATCTTGAAGTCCTTATAAACGGTGAAATCGAAGGAAGCCACTCCCGGGCCATAGGTCAATGTCGGCGGAGTATTACCAATGCCGAGCGAAGTCGCGGGCGGAAGTACGAAACTGGCCGGATTGAAGTTATACCAAAGATTCGGATCAGCCGTAGAGCGGACCGAGCCAGGCGTCGCGTCACTTCCAAGCCAGAGTGATCCAGTTTGTTGACATCGGAAGGGGATGCCGCCCGTCGGCGTACCGGTCCAATAGCCGGCTGGCGCCCCTACAGCCTGACAACCGATTGTTAACGGCTGACCGTAGTAGAGCGTCCCAATTCCCGCGAAGTGCCAGCCGTCCAAGATTTGTTTGGTGAACGGATTACTCCATACTCGGCTGCCATCGGGTATGGCGTAGGTCCAGTTCGCATTCACAGCATGCGGTCGGTTTCCGCCGGCGACATTCTTGTTCAGCTGATCTGACGTCCACTGGTACCGTGTGTACACCAAGGTTTTAGACCAGGTGTAATTCAACCCAAACTGCAGGCGTCCTCCGAGTCTCTTGTTCAACTGAACCTGCAGTGCGTGGTAATTCGACTCTCCGTTGGAGCTGTATAAACCAATGCTTCCCAACCCCTGGTAACCGCCCGACAGAGCGCGAATGAGGTTCGTGGAGTAGAAACCCGCCGTGCCGCGATTGTTGCTGGTCGGGTCGAGGTATTTGGGGTTGGCGCCTCCCGTTGGAGTCCAGATCGTGTAAGGGGCAACTGCGTTTAGATCGAGATTGATCGGAACGGCGGGTCCACCCGGTTGTAGCGTCTGTGTGCCTGCAAGCACGCTTTGATGATGAGCTACGTTGCCGACATACGCGACATCCAGAATGTAACCGTGGCTGAGATCCTGTTGGATGTTAAACGTCCAATCGTACGTTGAGGGTGGAACGAAAGATTGCGAGCCTCCCACCACGTTCTGAGGAGTGAATACCAGCGGGGCGCCCGCCAGATTGGGAATCGTTGTGTTGAGAATGATGGGCGCGAGGAAATTCGGGGGAGCGGCTAGCGGACCTGTACCAACACCGATCGCGCCAATGTTGTCGACGCTTAGATATCGGCCGTGGAAGATCCCGAAGCCCGCACGAACGGCTGTTCTGCCGTTCCCGAAGACGTCGTAAGCCAGTCCGATGCGCGGGTTATAAGCAACGGATGGATAATCGAAGAAGTTTGAGTGATACTGTACAATTCCGGAGAACGGCACGCCCCCAGCAGGATAAGTTGCCGGATCGAACGTTCCTTGATTTACATAGGGAAAGGTAACTCCAGTCTTCGGATCGATGGCGCCTCTTGCGGTACAAGTACCGCTCGCATTGTAGGCGCCGCAAGTCGGATAAATCAATTGACCGACTGCAGCGGGATTGTATGCGGATTTCTGGAAAATACCGAGTGTTCCGCCGTCGGTATAGAGCGGTCCCATAATCTGGAATCGCATTCCATAGTCGGCGGTCAGCCGGCGGGAAATCTTCCAGGTATCCTGCACGAACCACTCAAATTGTTTATAACGCGCGCGGTTGACTAGCTTCTGATTATCCTGGCCGTAACCGTATAAGCTGCCCAGAACGGCGTTTGAGAAGGGATTACCTGAGTCGACGGGATTACCCAAATCAGAGCCAAAGTAGTAGGTTCCGGCAGTGTTAAAGGTCGAATACACACTGACGTTTCGTGCGTCGTGCTCGTAATAGAAACCGGCTTTGAAGGTGTGAGGACCACGGATATAGGTGAGGTTCTCGGTCAGGTTCTGCAACGAGTCAGTTCCGTCGAAAGGCCAGCGGCTATCAAATCCATACGCCGGCACGTTGGGGATTGGCGTGGGCGCCGATTGCGCGGTAAATCCGGAAGGAAGTCCGAAGTTGACATTCGGCTTCAACTTCAAGGTATTCGCGCTGGCGGGGAAAATGTTAGGAGTCGAGAGAGCGTTCCCGTTCGCATCCTTCAGAGGCAGCAGGCTTTGATTGTAGATCCCCTCGTCAATGGGGGAGTTTCCCTGATGCGCCTTATTGATTCCCCAGGTCAGCTCATTGACTAAGTTAGAGCTGAACGTGTGAATATATGTGGCGGCCACACCGGCCGACGGAATGTGATAGCTGTGTGGAAACTGACCCCACTCCTGAGTTGCGGGACCCAGGATCGCGCCGTACCCGGACTGATCCTGATAATCCTGCAGTAATCGCACAAACATTGTGTCTTTCGATGAAATGTTGTAATCGACGCGCAGAATCTTGTCTTCCCGCGGATTCTGGAATACTGGCGTAAACAGGAAGTTGAACTGGCGCTGTCCAGTAGGATCCACCGCGTTCGGCAATGGAAATTGATTCAACATAGCGACGCCAATTGGATTCTGCTGGCTCAGGGGAATGATGTTCCCTGGATATGGTTGACCAGTCGTCGGGTTACGAATACTTATGAGGCTTCCGTTGGTATTGAAACTCTGGGAGAAATTGCCCTGTCGTTCAAGAGCGGTCGGCATTGTGTAGCGGTTTGTCTGGCCGTTGCCGCTATTACCTGTAGCCGTGTTGTGGACATAGTCATAAGAGAAGAAGAAGAACAGCCGGTTACGGTTCTTGTTGAACGGAACCCCCGGAATCAGGAGAGGCCCGCCGATAGTACCGCCAGGGTTCTGGAACCGATATTTCGGTTTGCCAATACCGCCGGAGTTGTTGAAGAATTCGTTTGCGTTTAGTTCCTCGTGACGCCAGTAGTAATAAGCACTGCCATGGAACTGTGCTGTCCCGTTCTTGATTGAAACGTTAAGCTGGCCACCATTTCTCGAGCCATACTCCGCGGCGTAATTGCCGACGAGGAGTTTTACCTCGCCGATCGCGTCCACGCTGGGGGCCTGGTAAGTGTTCAATCCGGGGGCGCCGCTGTCCTGGCTTGCAATGCCATCCAGGGTTAGGAGTACCTGGCCCTGCTGGCCTCCGTTCACAGTCGGCGTTTGCGTTCCCCAGCCTCTGTTATCGTGGGTGCCCAAGTCCTGCACACCCGCCAGATCTTTGATGATGGCCTGAAAATCCCGTCCGCGGATCGGCGTATCCTGTATCTGCTTCAGATTCACGTCGATGGCGTGGTCCGAACTGTCCGTTTGAACGTGGACCGATTGGGCCTGCACCTCTATTGCGGTAGTTACGTTACCAAGTTCCAGAGTGATGGTGTGAAGATCCACCTTCTCCTGGGCGCCGACGATGATGCTCTGTTGCTGGTACGGTCTGAAGCCCGGTTTAGAAATCTTGAGCGTGTATGTGCCCGGAAGGATAGACGTAAATTGAAAGGCGCCGGAGCCACTGGTAGTGTTTTCGCGCACTTGCTTTGACACATCATTGACCAGCTGGATTGGAGCGTCAGCGATGACAGCACCCGCTGAATCGACAAGCGTGCCGGATATCGATCCTGTAACAGACTGGCCCCGCCCGTGCGTTACAAACACGATCGCACTCAACAGCAAGAGTGTCGGGAAGGCGACCTTCCGACTGAAAAGCTTTACTTGGGCGGACACATGGCCCAGCAGCATCCCTGACATCGAGACCTCCTCGCGTTAACTCCCGCAAGCACGTTTATCTTGAAACGTTCAAACGTCTTTGTGGATTCTATTCTCGACGCAAAAGCAAGTCAAGGGACATTTACGAACATTGTTGTTGTGTTAGTCACGGGAGTAACCAGCACGTCAGGCGTCCGCCCAGCGGAGGACTAAGTTTCAAGTACGGCGCCGCTTGTAAGCAGTTGATAGCTCCGCAGTTTGTCAGGGTTACTTACGGAGTACATCGCACGGATGCGCTCGGCTTCGAATTCCAGCGATGTGACCGAACTGAGGTGTCCGTCCATGTAAGTCACCAGACCAGGACCGGAATTTACAATTGCCGGATGCACTTCCCATCCGTGACCCAGCTTTTTCGCGACTCCGAAGAAGAAGCGGATAATGCGATCGGCGCCGTACACAGGATTGAGAATGGAGGGCACTTTACCGCCGCCATCGCCGACCAGGATTGCGTCGTCGGTGATCACACCCAGCAACTCCTTTTCGTCCCCTCTGGAAAGTGCGAGGAGGAAACGGGACACGACCGAATTCGCAATCTTCGAGGATACGGGAGGCTGCTCTCGCGAGCGCTCGAGAGCGGTACGGGCACGGACCATCAACTGCCGGCAGGCAGCCTCGCTTTTTTCCGTGATCTCAGCAATCCGTTCGTACGAGTATTCGAAGACTTCCCGGAGAACAAACACAGCTCGTTGTTCGGGCGCCAGCTTCTCCAAAAGGTACAAAAGTCCGAGCGTCAAACGGGACCGGGTGATCGCGTCCTGTTCGGGCGTAGGCGCCCCGAAGACCGGTTCCGGCAGCCATTCACCGGGATAGACCTCACGCCGGTGTTGAGCCGATCGTAACTTGTCGATTGCAAGGTGCGTTACGACTGTCGTCAGCCAGGCTTCTTTATTCCTGATCGACTGCGTGTTCGATTGTTGAACGCGGAGAAGGGCCTCTTGTACCAGGTCCTCCGCTTCCGTGAGACTACCGACATAGCCGTACGCGAGCGAAAGAAGCCGCTTTCGCAGGGCGAAATCCGCCCCTTCAGAATCAAATGTATTCAATAAAATCAGCGTACAAAAAACAGGGGCGGCATCACAAACACCAGGGCCATTTCGTCGTGAACAGCAGAGGCAATAAATGACACAAACAAGCTCACATGTTGACGAACCGAGAATCAACGTCGCTGACCCCGTCTTCGGCGGAGTGTTGAAGGCGATGCATGGGTTGGAAGCTCCACTTCAGAACTCAGGCATCGAACCTAAGCTGCGGGAACTGGTGAAGATCCGTGCTTCGCAATTAAACGGTTGTGCATTTTGCATCGACATGCACACGAAGGATGCGCGCGCGCAAGGTGAAACGGAGCAGAGAATTTATGCTCTCAATGCCTGGCGCGAAACTCCGTTTTATACGGACCGGGAGCGGGCCGCACTTGAATGGGCCGAATGTTTGACACTCATTGCCGGCCATGGGGTACCGGATGATCTCTACGCCCGGGTACGAGCGCAATTCAGCGAAGAGGAGATCGCCAAGTTAACGCTCGCGATCGTGCAGATTAATGGATGGAACCGCATCTCGATGTCCTTCCGGCCAGTTGTAGGAAGCTATCAGCCGCCGAAGACTCATGACGAAGCTTCAGCGGCTTGAACCAGCATCGATCTTGAAAGAAGCAGATTACCGGCTGCCAAGATCCTTGGCAGCCTCATCCAGAAGGTCAGCTTCGTTCTGCAGGGCCTTCGCGACTTTCGCGATCTGCGCATCCGCTTCCGTCCAGCGTTTCTGTTCGATCGCTTCACGAACACCCGGAATGGTTTTCACGCCATACCCGGTGTAGAATCCCGGCGCGTAAACGAGGTTCTCGAACCAGGGGCGATCCGGGAGACCGTCGGAATTCAATAGCATTCGCTCCGAGTTGATGAGCTTCGCATCCAGGCTCGCCGAGGGCGCCTTGCTGCTCGCAGAGAACGCTTTCTCATACGCGTCGGCCGCACGCGTCAGATCGTCTGCCGCATTGTCCAGAGGCGCAAAATTCAGATACGGTGGGATGGGTTCTCTGGAAGGCGGCACCATCTTCTTCTTTGGATCGGCGAGAGCCTGGTAAACACCTTCTTCGAGCTCGGTGTTCCTTTCCTTTGCGGCAGCTTTCTGATCGGATTCAAGCTTCTTAATCTCGCTGATGTAGGTGTGAACGGTTTCGGCGAAGTTCGTAAATTTGAACGGTAGAACATCGGCGTCCGCCAGACGCATGATCATCGTGCCGGCAATCTGGGAGAGCGCTCGGCCGTATGCGAAATCCGTATCTTCGAAGTGGGTGTACCAGTAGAAATCGTCGTAAATGGAATGGTATTGGCCGCCACCAGCGTCTTCACCTCCGAATCCGATGTTGAGGCTGGCAACGCCAAGGTGATCCGTAAACACGGTGTAATCGGAACCGGAACCGAGTGCACCAATTCGCAAGTCGGGACGCGAGCGTAGCTCCGAACGTGCGGGCGGGGCTGCTGCCGAGATATCCGCGAGGCGCACGCGTTTCCACACGTTCATCTTTGTTTCCGGATCATCGATGTCTTTCATCACATCGTTGACAAAGCTCTCCAGGGAATGAGAACCGCCCGCCCGGAAGAAGCCGCGTCCGTTGCCGTCGGAGTTGATGTAGGCCACCGCGTGCTGAGTTAATTCCTCCGCATGCGTCTCGGCCCATTCGGTTGACCCGAGCAGGGCCGGTTCTTCGCCGTCCCACCACGCATAGATGATCGTGCGATCAGGCTTCCAGCCTTGTTTCAGCAATTCGGCCAACGCACGAGCTTCTTCCATTTCGGGACTTGCACCCGAAACGGGATCCTCCGCGCCATTGACCCAGGCATCATGGTGATTTCCGCGAATGATCCACTGATCGGGGTGCTTCGCGCCTGGAATTTTCGCAATCACGTTGTACAGAGGCTTGCGGCTCCAGTCGAACTTCAGGTGCAGATGCGCTTTCGCCGGTCCCGGCCCGAATCGATAGGTAAGCGGGAGCGAACCACGCCAGGCAGCAGGAACTAGTTCACCATTGATGTTCTTGAGAAACGGTTCCGCATCTTCGTATGAAATCGGCATCACCGGGATCCTGGTGATGGTTTTAATCTCGTTTAGCGGCAACTTCTTTGCTCCTGAAACAGCTCCGATGCCCGGAGTCGCAGGATCACCGGGATAGACCGGCATGTCCATGACGCTGCCGCGCTGCGCTCCAAACGGAGGGCGCATGGGGCCCTTCGGATAAACCTCGCCTTGCGCATACCCGTCTTCGTGCGGGTCCGAATAAATGAGGCAACCGACGGCACCATGCTCGGCGGCCAGCTTCGGTTTTATCCCGCGCCAGGTCTGGCCATAACGCGCGAGCACGATCGCGCCGTGAACGGAAATTCCCATGCGGTCTAATTGCTCGTAGTCGGCGGGACTGCCGTAGTTGACGTAGACTACCGGGCCGGTCACATCGCCATCAGCGGAGTAAGCGTTGTAGACGGGGAGTTGCTCGCTTTTCTGATTCGAGGTCGGGTCAATCGGCAGCGCAGGCTCCTCGAGCTTAGCCTTGTACTTGGCGGGCTCGAGCAATTCGAGGGATCGCTCAAGGGGCGTCGGGAAAAGTGTGTCGAACTCCTCGATCTTGGCATCGAGGCCCCAGGACTTCAGTTGGGCCACGATCCATTCGGCGTTGTCCTTGTCGTAGGGTGAGCCTACGTGGTGGGGTCGCGCCGAGAGGCGGCGCATATTTTCGCGCAGCCGGTCCTGCTGCGGAATTTGCTTGAATTTGCTTTCCCACTCGAGTTCAGTGGCCGAATTCGCCTGCGAATAGCCGCGCAGTGACCGGGGCGGATCAGCAGCTTGGGTAGTGATTGCGAACACACTCAGAAGAGCTAGTACCTGACGCATGATCCGCCATTGTAGCGGCAGCGTAAAGGCCAGCCCTGCAATTGAAAGAACACAGTAGAAGTACAGGACGTACCCACGTACTTGGGACCGTGTCACTTATCGCGACACTAGGTTCCTCTGGTAGAGTCCTTAAAGAAGAAACATTGCAGAGGTCAGCAGACGGATGCGCGCGCACTTACTTTTAGGAACTTTATTCTTAGGCTTATCGTTAACCCCGGCGTTCGGGGCTTCGTTCGATGGGATTGTGGCGTTCGGAGATAGCTTGTCCGACACTGGAAACGCGACCATTGCATCGGCAGGATTGTTCCCGGGAGACAATTACGCGAGCAGTCGCTTCACGGATGGCCCGAACACAACGCCGGCCACTACCGGCCCCGTTGGTCTGTGGGTTGAGCAACTGGCCGGTCGTCTCGGTGTAGCGGATCCCCAACCATTCCTTGCGGGTGGCACAAATTTCGCGGTTGCGTCCGGAACAACCGGATCAGCAAATCCGCAAGACATCAGCAATCAGGTGGGTGCATACCTTCTGGCAAACCCGGGTGGGGCATCGGCTACGGCGTTGTACACGATCTGGGGCGGATCGAACGATCTGTTCAACGGATCGACTACAGGCACCGTCGCCGCTGACCGTCTCTACGCCAACATTCAGAGTCTGGCTGCCGCGGGTGGAAGAAATTTCCTTTGGCTTGACCTGGCGCCCA
>Ga0308175_100000306_pt1 | contig 35582 bp, 33 predicted proteins | sample PhyCR1_3_FD_203893 | JGI IMG/M metagenome (GOLD analysis project Ga0308175, IMG submission 203893) | Soil microbial communities from UC Gill Tract Community Farm, Albany, California, United States - DLSLS.C.R1 | ecosystem: Environmental > Terrestrial > Soil > Agricultural land | place: USA...
TAAGACGCCGAACAACCCCGACGCGCTGCCCGTGGGCTTCGCGCGCCACGACGACCAGCTGGGCCTGACCTGCGCGGCGTGCCACACGACCCAGATCAACTAACTACCGCGGCGCGGCGATGCGCATCGACGGCGCGCCGGCGCTCGCGGACGTCATCGGCCTGTTCCGCGAGCTCGACCTGGCGATGAAGGCGACGCTGGCCGATGACCAGAAGCTCGCGCGGTTCGCCGCGAAGTCCTCGGGGGGCAACGCCGCTGCCGCCCGCACCGGCCTTCTGGCGACCGAGCGCTACTTCGCGAGCTTTCTCGGCGCCAACCACTCGAGCACCGTGGAGGGCTTCGCCCGCATGGACGCGATCGACCGGATCGTCAACCAGGTGATCCGCTTCACGAGCGACCCGAAGAACAGCATCGAGCCCAACGCGCCCAACTGCCCCCCGTTCCTGTGGGACGCGCCGCGCCACGACTACGTGCAGTGGGGCGGCTTCGCGCCGAACGCGGACGGGGGCGCGCTCGGCCGCAACTTCGGCGAGGTGATCGGCGTGTTCGGGGAAGTTCAGGTGAAGCACTACGAGACCGAGGCGGCGGCGAAGCGAGGCTACCCGTCGTCGATCCAGGGCAAGGCGCTCGTCCGCATGGAGGACACGCTCTGGAACCTCGAGTCTCCCGTGTGGCCGGAGACGATCCTGCCGCCCATCGATCGCGCGCTCGCCGCTCGCGGGCAGGGCCTTTACCAGGCGCAGTGTCAGTCGTGCCACGCGCTCATCGACCGGGCCGATCCACATCGCAAGGTCGTCGCCATGGTGACGGGCGTCGACGTCGTGGGGACCGACGCGCAGAGCGTCACGAACCTGGTCTCGGCGCGCGCGCCGACGGGGATCCTGCAGGGGGCGATCTCTCCGACCGGGGAGACCTACGGCGCCGACGCGCCCGTGCTCGCCTTGCTCGCCGATCTGGGCACCCGCGCCGTGTCGGCACAGCCGCTCGCCGCGGTCGCCGCCCTCGCGACCGCCAAGTCCCACGGCCTTTCGAAGACGCCGAAGCAGGGGAACCACCCCCAGCCCACCTCCGAGGACCCGGTCGCCGACCTCATGAGCTACAAGGCACGCCCGCTCGACGGCATCTGGGCGACCGCGCCGTACCTCCACAACGGCTCGGTGCCCACGCTCTACGACCTGCTCCTGCCCGCCGCCGCGCGGCCCAAGCAGTTCTCCGTCGGCCGGCGCGAGTTCGATCCGAGGAAGGTCGGCTACGTCAGCGATGGCCAGGTCCCGTTCGTGCTCGATACGAGCATGACCGGCAACAGCAACCGCGGCCACGAGTACGGCACGACCCTGTCCGACGCCGATCGCGCCGCGCTCCTCGAGTACCTCAAGACCCTGTGACGGCCGTGCGCGGCGGTGAGGCCGCGAGCTGAGCCCACCCGGGCGGGAGCGTGAAGCGCCCCGCCTGTTCGAGCGTGGCGGCCTCGTCCTCCTGATCGAGCGTGATGGCGCCCAGATCGCGCGCCGCCTCGAGGCAGAGCCAGCGGTGGCGAGGGCTGGTGTTGGTGCTCGAGAGCGTGAGCGCGCGAGCGAGTGCGCGCGCCGCCGCGTACGAGCGGCCCTCGACGTGATCGAGCAGCGCGAGCGCGCGGTAGCCGAGGCACGCGTAGTCGAAGATGCCCCGCGCCGCGAGCCACCCCGCATCCCGCCGGAGCGCGCGCCGCGCTCGCCCGGAGAGCCCCTGCCGCCGCAGGATGCCCAGGGTGGCTTCGAGCTCGAGCTCCAGCCCGAGGCTCTTCTGGATGCCGAGGGCCGCCGCCCCGCTCGCGCGCTCCACGTGCGCGTAGGCGGCGCGCACCGCGAGGACCTGTTCGAAGCGTCCCTCGGCAAGCAGCACGCTCGCGAGCCCCCGCGCCGAGAGCATCCCGAGCCGCGACACCGGCAGGCGGGCGAGGTGGGCGTCGAGCCGGCCGAGCGCCTCCCGCGCCTCCGCGCACCGCTGCTGCCGGGCGAGCAGCACGATCTGTTCGCCGAGCAAGATCGCGATGCTGATCAAGCTGAGGCCGACCCCGCCGAGCGCGCGATCGATCGTGCCGAGGGCGGCGGCGTCGTCGCCCTTGAACGACAGGATGTAGACGTAGTAGGCGCGCGCGACGTCGCCGTCGAACGAGTCGTGGAGGCCGCGCCGGGCGAGGCCTTCGAGCGCCGCTTCGCACGTCGCGCGGGCGCGCGTCATGTTCGTCGCCATCCACAGCAGGCTGCGGCTGAGCTGGACGAGCTCGCGCCCCATGGGGATGTCGTGGGCGCGGACGAGCGCGTCGGCGGCATCCAGCCGGCGGTGGGCGCGCTCGAGCTGATCCGGAGAACAGCGGCCGAGGAACACGGGGACGGCGGCACCGGACACGAGGGAGCGCAGACGGACACGCTGATCCTCGACGCGGCGCCCGAGCAGCTCGGAGCGAAGCGCGGCCTCGGCGGCGGGCCCGATCCACAGCGGCTGGAACGCCAGCACCAGGCAATCGAGGAACCAGACCTCGGCCGCGACGAGCTGCTCGCCGGGGTCGGCCGGATGGGGACGGTGGGCCGCACGCGCGAGCCTCCGGCGAGCCCCGGCCCGCGCACGGAGGTCGTCGAGGCGCTCGGCCAGCACCGCTTGCGCCTTGAGCCCGACGAGCACCGCGAGCTGCTGCGGGAGCGGCCGATCGAGGGGCCGGCCGAGCAGGGCCAGGCCGCTCTCGAACGTGGCGCGCCCCTCGGCGACGTGCTCGGTCGCCATGAGGTTCGCGCCCACGAGGCCGCGCAGGCGGAGCCGGGCCGCGGGCCGGTCGGGGTGGTCCTCTCGTGCTTCGTCCCAGCGCCGCTGGGCCTCCTGGTAGGCCCGCGCGGCATCGAGGCGGAGCCCGCCATATTCGAACAGCTGCCCCACGCGCTCCCAGCGCACCGCCGCCGCGAGCGGGTCGAGCCTGGCTCCCGGTTCGGCGCCAGGCTCGGCCCCAGGATCTTCGAGCGCGGACCGGAACAGGCGCGCCGCGCGCACGAACGCGAGCTTCTCGGCAGCCTGCTCGCCGGCGAGGGTGGCGTAGCGCCGCTGCCGATCGCGATCGCCGGCCTCGCCCCAGTGGCGCACGAGCCCCTCGGCGTCGCGCGCACGGCCCTCCGGCTGTGCCTCGAGCGCAAGGGCCAGGCTGCGGTGCAGCGCGCGACGGCGATCCGCCGCGAGCCCCCGGTAGGTCACCTCGCGGATCCGGTCGTGGTAGAGGTCGAAGCGCGGCTCTACCCCGGCGGCGCCGCCGGCAGCATCGAGCGCGAACCCGGCGCGCATGGTCTTGAAGCAGCGCGCCGCCGCGAGCTCGGCCACGGCCAGGTCGAAGTCCTCGCCGCGAAGCCCCGAGGTCGCGCGCAACAGCGCCGCCGCGATGTCCCCGCCCGCCGTGGCGGCGAGCGCGAGCACCTGCTCCGCGCGCGGGCTGAGCGTCGAGATCATCCGGCGGAGGAGGTCGTCGGTGGACCCGACCGCGTCGAGGCCCACCGGCTGTGCTCCTGGATCCAGGGTCGCGAGGTGCTCGCAGAGCCGCAGCAGCAGGAACGGGTTGCCCCCCGCCTGCGCGGTGAGCGCGTCCGACATGCCCGGAGCGATGCGGCCCTCCGTCACGACCTCCACGAGGTGCCTGGCGTCGGCGGCGTCGAGCGTCGCGAGCGAGAGCGAGACCGCCGCGTCCGAGCCGTGGATCCGGCGCAGCAGCCGATCGAGCGGGTGATCGGCGTCGATGCCGTCGGGGCGGAGCAGCCCCAGGATCATGATCCGTCCCGGGCCGCCCACCAGCACCTCCGAGAGCAGGGTGATGCTCTCCTCGTCGGCCCATTGCAGGTCGTCGAGCACGAAGCACAGCGGCGCCTCGGCCTGGCACCGGCTGCAGAGCTCCCGGAACCCGTCGAGGGCCTCCCGGCGCAGCTCGCGGGGATCCTGACCGCTCGCCTCGGAGCTGGGCGCGCCGGTGAGCATACCCAGGGCGGGGAAGATACGCTGCAGCACGAGCAGCGAGGGCCCGAGCGCGGCGAGGCGGGCGGCCGGCCACTGCCGCAGCATGAGCGTCATGGCGTCCATCACGCGATCGAAGGCCACGAAGGGCACCTGCTCGCGCTCGTAGCAACGGCCGGTGAAGCACAGGAAGCCGAGGCGCTCGGCGCGGCGGGTCAGCGTGGCGGCGAGGGCGCTCTTGCCGATCCCGCTTCCGCCCGAGACGAGCGCGATCTGCACTTGCCCGCCGGCCGCCCGCTCGAGGCAGCCGCCGAGGATCACGAGCTCCCGCTGGCGTCCCACGAAGATCTCCTCGCTCGGCGCCCGCGTGCGGGCCGGCGAGGGCGTATGTCGGGCAAACCCCAGCGCCGCGCGAACCTCGTCGATGGCGGGCCGCCCCGCTGGCTCCATCGCCATCAGCCGATGGATGACCTCGCAGAGCGCGGGGGGTGCGTCCGGCACCCGCTCGTCGGCCCGGGGCGGCGGCTCGGCGACGCGCGCCGCGAGCGCGACCATCGGCGGACCTAGGAACGGCAGCTCGCCGGTGAGGAGCTGGAACATCATGACGCCGAGGGCGTACAGATCGGACGCGGTCGACGCTGGTTCCCCCCGGAACTGCTCGGGGGAGAGGTAGGCGAGCGTGCCGACCACCGCGCCGTCGTGGCTGATCGCCAGGGCTCGATCCATCCGGCTCGCCAGCCCGAAGTCGAGCACGCGCACGGCGCCGTCGAGGTCGACCAGGATGTTCGAGGGCTTGAGGTCGCGATGCACGATGCCGTGCCGGTGAAGAAACTCCAGGGCGTCGAGGATCTGCAGGACGATCCGGATCAAGGCGTCGGGATCGCACGCGATGTACCGCCGCCGCGGGGCCGGTACGTCCTCCCTAGAAGCGCCGCGCGCCGCGCCATCTCCCACGACCGCCTCCGCCAGCGCCTCGGAGCCGACCGCCGCCGCGGAGGTCTCCCCACCCGCCGCGTCCTCGTGGCGCAGCACCTCGATCAGGTCCTGCCCGTGGACCAGCTCCATCGTGAAGAACCACCGGCCCTCGTGCTGCCCCAGGTCGAACAGGCGGACCAGGTTGGGGTGATGCAGCTCGGCCATCACCCGGAACTCCTGCTTGAAGCGGAGGAGGTGCCCGGCGTCGTCGTCCAGCATCATCTTGAGGGCCACGCGGCCGCCGGTCGTGCGGTCGTCGACCTCGTAGACCGCCCCCATCCCGCCGGCGCCAAGCAGCCGCCTGGGCAGGTAGCGCTGTGTCCCCTGAAAGCCCCGGAGGTCGAGGATCATCGGTACGCCCTGGGCTCGGTCTAGATATCGACGAACGCGTCGAACGCGGTCAGCTCGCCGCGATCGAAGAACAGGCGCTCGCAGCCCTCGCACCAGTCGTACTCGATGTCGCCGGCGCCGCGCAGCGCGATCATGTCGCGCGCACACTCGTAGCAACGCGCGACGGTCGTGCGCGGATGCGCGTGCGCGTGCGCCGCCGAGACCCCGCCCTCGATCATGCCGGCGAGCCCGAGCGAATCGATCACCTCGCTCTCGCCCTTGTCGAGCACGATCCCGCCGCACGCCGGGCAGCGATCGATCTCGACCGAGTGGAGCGCGACCAGCGCCATCTCGCTTGCACAACCGGGACACTTCATCGAGCCGACAGTACCAAAGTTCGCCCCAGCGTTAGCGGTGGGATGCGGCGAGGGACCGGTCGAGGTGTCCTGAGCCAGCTTCCGGGGCGCTCTGCTCCGTGAGCTGGTCTCGGGTCATATTCCGGAGTATTTGATCTCGGATGTCCAAGCCTGCACTGTCGAAGCCAGTCGCACGGTCGACGACTACGCTCATCGCTCACCAGCATCTGTGGCCTCGCAACCGGAAGCTGCCGGGGCTCGCGCATGGCTGGCAAGGGTCGGCCTGGGTGGCGTTCAAGCTGGCAGGCGCCGGCGTTCCTGTTACGGATCGGGTGTTCGACTCGATCGGCCGACACCTGGCCGTCGAGCTCGGGCGCGCGCCGCCGACTGCCTACGTGGGCGCGTCGATCGGGTGTGCGGCCGAGGCCGTGATCGCCGCATACGCGGCGAGCCAGGGCATCGCGAGCAGGGCCTCGGCTCGAGCCGCGTGCAAGCGCGTGATCTCGGCGTGCAGGAACAACCCTCCGTGGGACGTACAGCTGGGGCTTGGGGGAGCCCTGCTGGCATTTGCGGAGATCGCGGCCGTCGAACCTCGCGCGCTCGCCGAGTTCCGGCCCGCGCGCATGGTGGGCCAGCTCCTGGCGCGCGTGGATACCCTGTGCACGTCGCCGACCCTTGGGTGGCCGACGGGCATGGCGCACGGACTGGCAGGCATCCTCATGGCCGCCGAGTCATGCGGACGTCTGGGCTGGTGTCGGATCACGACCAAGCGGAGGCAACGCTGGCTGGACGCGCTCGGCCGGTGTGCCCTGGCCGCGACGGACGAGGCCCTGGTGTGGCCGATGGTCGCCGGACAGCAAGATCTGGGACTCCAGTCGTGGTGCGCCGGCACGCCGGGAGTTGCGTTGGCGCTGCTCGAGTGCTTTCACCTCACGAGACAGCCGGCCTATCTCGCGGCCGCTCGAGGTGCCCTCGAGGGAATGAAGCTCCTGGCCAGCCGTGTGTTCTTCGCAAAGACGCTCTGCTGCGGTAACGCCGGATATCGCCATATCTTCCTCGAGGCCTACCGCATCACGTCGGAACCTGCGTGGGTCGAGCATGCCTCGCGGGCGGCTCGGTTCGCGAACGCCGCCCAGCCACGGCCGCGGCTGGGTCTGCACCAGGGCGAGCTTGGCATTTCGTACCTGCTAGAGAGAATTGCAAACCCGCTTATCTATCCATTCCCGGGGCTGGGAGTATCGAGCGTCGGATCCAGCGCAGGCGAGCGCCAAGGATAGCTCACCTGCACGCCGTGGCCGCCTCGGGCGCGAAGGTCAAGCTCGTCGGTTCAGGGTCGCCGCGCGCACCAGAGCATCAGTAGAAGGAGATGATGCATGCTCGACGGGATCGTGAGGTGGCACGCAGTTGATGCGATCGTTACCAGCGATCGACGCAAGATGGGCGCGCCACCGTTCGAGGTCTGTCATGCCTTGCGGCGGGTGGACAGACCGAGCTGGCCGAGCTTGCGCTTGAGCGTGTTGCGCTCGATCGCCAGCGACCGCGCGGTCTGCGACAGGTTGCCGGCGTGAACGGCCAGCGCGGCGGTGATCGCCGCGTGTTCGGCGTCGCGCACGGCGGCTTCCAATGTCGTCACGCGAGACCGGACCGTAGTGGAGCGCTTGGGGACGCGAGCGACGGCTGCCTCGCGGATCTCGGGGGCCAGATCGGCCGGGGTGACCTCGTCGTCGCAGAACACCGCCCAGCGGTGGACCTCGCTGCGTAGCTCGCGGACGTTGCCCGGCCAGGCGTAGGCTGCGAGCAGGCGCATGGCTTCGGGCGTCACCGGCAGCTTGCGCGCGCGGCCGCGGATCGTCGCCTCGCGCAGGAACACCTCGATCATCGCCGGCAGGTCGCTGATCCGCTCGCGCAGCGGCGGCACGCTGAGGGTCGCGCCGCGTAGCCGGTAGTAGAGATCCTCGCGAAACCGGCCGTCACGCACCATCTGCTCGAGATCGCGATGGGTCGCCGCGACCACGCGGACGTCGACCGGCACGGCCGCCTCGCCGCCGACCCGGCGCACGGTTCGTTCCTGCAGGACGCGGAGCAGCATCGCCTGGACCTGCGCCGGCAGCTCGCCGATCTCGTCGAGGAAGATCGTGCCCCCCGAGGCTTGCTCGAACAGGCCACGGTGACGCGCCGCCGCACCGGTGAACGCCGCGGCCTCGTGCCCGAACAGCTCGCTGGCGAGCAGGCTGTCGGCGATCGCGCCGCAGTTCTCGGCGATGAACGGGCCATCGGCGCGCGGGCTGCCGTCGTGGATCGCCCGCGCGACCAGCTCCTTCCCCGAGCCGGTCTCGCCCAGGACGAGCACCGGCAGCTCGCTCTGCGCCACGCGGATCACCCTGTCCAGGAGCGCGCGCATCGCGTCGCTGCCCGCGACGAGCTTCGAGCTGCGGGCCCGGACCTCGGCGCGCAGGCGGGTGACCTCCTCGCGCAGGACGCGGATCTCGGGAAACCCTTCGATGTCGAGCGAGACCTCGCGGATCGCGCGCGGGTGCGGCCTGGGCACGAACGCCGCCGGGATCACCTGCAGCATGCGGGCGCGCAGCATCTTGGCCTGCACGAAGATCACCCACAGGGTCTGGGCCTGCGGCGTGCCCGACGACAGCAGCACGTCGAGCTGCATGCGCTCGTCTCGATCGAGCTCGGCGACGAGCGGGCCCAGCGCGGCGAACAGCGCGGCGTAGTCGGACGGATCCTCGACGCCGACCACCCGCACCTCGACGGCGCCGACCTGCGCCTTCATGTCGTCGGCCAGCGCGTGGGCCCGTGCCAGGCCGCCCGGTACGGTCAGCACCAGGGCACGGTGGTACGCGTCGCGCCGCGCGGTCTCGTCGAGCAACCGCAGCACCGGGCCGCGATCCGAGGTCGGCCGCTTCACCTGGTGCGCGGGCGCTGGGCCGTCGATGCCGCGATCGGACCAGGTCAGGAGCATCCGCTGCATGGTTCATGATAGACCAGGAACGGTTCAGTATGAATCAGCGCTTGCTGGTTCATGATGAACCACCAGATAGCAGTTCCGGCGAGTTACGCGCTGGCACGTCGCTCGCTCAGGACCTGCGCATGATTCAACCTGTCCTCATCAGCGGTCCGGACGTCTGGATGGAGAGCGAGGCGACCCGCCAGCTCGCCGCCGTCTCCCAGCTCGAGGGCTGCGTCCACGCCGCCGGCATGCCGGACCTGCACCCCGGTCGGGGCTTTCCGATCGGCGCCGTCGTCGCGACCCGCGAGGTCGTCCACCCGCACCTGGTCGGCGGCGACGCCGGCTGCGGCGCGCGCGTCGTGGTCACCAGCGTCGAGCGGACCTCGCCCGATCGGCTCGAGCGCCGGCTGCGCGCCGCGTTCGAGGCCGATCTGTTCGAGGCGGTCGATCCCGGCGCGCTGTTCGAGGCCGTGTGGCAGACCGGCGTGCACGCGCTCACCAAACTCGACGGCATCCCCGACGACCTGCGCCGGCTCGCCGCCCGCGAGCCCGCCACCGACGGGCTGCCACCGAGCGCCGAGTCCACGCCGTACCGCCTCGGCTTCGAGCGCTCGCTCGGCACGATCGGCGGCGGCAACCACTTCGCCGAGATCGCGCGGGTCGGCCGCGTGCTTGACCGCGAGGCCGGCGCCTCGATCGGCCTTGCGCGCAACGCGCTGGTCGTGCTCGCCCACTCGGGCTCGCGCGGCCTGGGCGCCGCCCTCGCCGCGACCTGGACCACGCGCATCCTGCGCGGCGAAGATCGCGATCGCTACCTCGGCGAGCTGGCCGGCGCCTGCCGGTTCGCCCGCGCCAACCGGCTCATCCTGGCCTACCGCCTGCTGTCGGCGCTCGGCGCGCTGCGCGATCACACGCTGCGCGGCTCGTTCGACGTCTCGCACAACGACGTCCGCAGCGAAGCCGTCGCCGGCGCCGGCGCGTGGGTCCACCGCAAGGGCGCCGCCCCGGCCCCGGCCGGTGCGCTGACGATCGTGCTCGGCAGCCGCGGCGCCCCGTCGTGGATCATGAAGGGCACGGGCGCCGAGGCCGGGCTTTGCTCGGTCGCGCACGGCGCGGGCCGGCGGATGACGCGCAGCGAGGCGGTCGACAAGCTCACGCACCGCTACCGCCGCCGCGAGGTCGCGCGCTCGGCGCTCGGCAGCCGCGTCGTCTGCGACGACAAGATCCTGCTGTTCGAGGAGCACCCCGAGGCCTACAAGGCGATCGGGCCGGTGATCGCCGCGCTCGAGGCCCACCACCAGGCGACCCGCGTCGCCGACCTCACCCCGATCATCACGGTGAAGCTATGACTGAAGACAATCAATCAAGCGCGGGGAACCCACGCATCGTGGCCAGAGGGAATCCCTGTGGGCTAACCGACTTCGATCTCCTCGTCACGTCCGGCGTCGGCCCTGCCGAGGCCCGCCGGTTCGCCGCCCAGCTCGCCGCGCGCCTCGAGCGCCTGGCCCAGCAGCGCGGCCTCGAGGTTCGCGAGGTCATCACCAGCGGCGGCGAGGCGGACGCCCCGCGCTCGATCACCCTCCGCGTCCGCGGCGACGCCCCGGCCGGGCTCATCGGCGAGCTCGGCACCCACCTGCTCGTGCAGCGCTCCGCCGCGCGCGGCCGGGCCTCGCGCAAGCGCTGGTTCGCCGCGGTCAGCGTCCACGCCTCGCCCGCCGACGAGCCCGACGCCGACATCACGACCCTGCCGCGCGAGTCACTGGTGATCACCGCGTGCCGGGCCGGCGGCCCCGGCGGCCAGCACGTCAACAAGGTCGCCTCCGCCGTGCGCGTCCATCACGTGCCGTCCGGCATCGCGATCCGCAGCGCCGGCGCCCGCTCGCAGAAGGCCAACCTCGATCAGGCGCTGCGCCGGCTCGTCGTCCTGCTCCGCGAGCGCGCCCTCGCCCGCCAGGCCGCCGGCGTCGCCTCCCGCCGCGCCGCGCACTACCGCCTCGAGCGTGGCCGCGCGGTGCGCAGCTACCAGCTCGACGCCGACGGCGTCCTCATCGAACAGAGCCCCTCGCCATGACCCTCACCACCGCCCTCAAGCTCCACCTCCGCGTCCTCGAGATCCACCGCACCACGCTGCGCGTCGTCACGCTGCGCCCGCAGACCAGGACGCGGCTGAGCACCAACTACTTCCACGACACCTGGCACATCCTCGGCGGCGGCGACGGCGCCGTCCTGCTCGGTCGCCTCCTGTGGGGCCTGGCGTTCCAGCGCCACCCCGGCACCGTGATCCTGATCGATGACGGCCACCTCGTCCCGACGCCGTTCGAGGCCGATCCGCCCGATCCGATCCTGCTCGTCCCGGCCGGGCTCACCCAGATCGACGACGACCTGCTGCGCGCCCTGAAGCTCCGCCTGCGCCGCGCCCCGGGCTCCCCGGCGACGATCCGCTGGCACACGTTCGGCATGCCCGCCGCCCTCGCAGATGACGAGGCGCGCTGGCCCCAGCATCGGCGGTGGAGCAACGGTCGCCGGCAGCCCCTGTGGGCCCGCGAGCGCATGAGCAAGCGCGCCGGGTTCCTCTGCTACACCGCGCCGCCCGCGATCCTGCGCGTCCATGCCCTCGGCATCTACGGGATGCATGGCTACGGTGACGGCTACTACCCGCTCGCCGAGCACGGCGCGCTCGCGCGCTGGCACTACGACGGCGAGTTCCAGGTGATCCCCGGCTTTGCCGACGCCGTCTCCGCCGCCCGCGTCGCCCGCCGCGAGCTCCTCGCCGACGAGGCCGACCCGATCGCGACCGACGACGACCGCTGGACGATCTACCGCGGCAAGACCTGTGCGCTCGAGCGCTTGCACGCGGCCCGCCGCCGAACGCCGCGCCGTATATCCACGCGATGAGATGAGCCATTGTGGCAACTTCTACTCGAAGGCTCGGTATGTTTGGACTCCATCGGCTTCCGTCGACGTCGAAGCGAGGCTGATCAGTTCATGAAGGACAGCTGGCCCAATGCCTGCGCCACTTGGTCGAGCGCGTCGGTATCCAAGGTGGGCCGTGGATCATTGTCGTCGCACGAGTAGAACGAGTCCGCGTACTCGGTGGTGCCGGACGGCGTCGTCAGCGTCACGTTTACTTCCGGCTTGTCGGCTCCGCAGGTGTCGACGTGGACGACCTTGAGCGCCTCCAACTGGGGAACCAGGCCGTCAAATTCTGGCTGGGTCAGTGCCCGTGACGTGGAATCTTTCATCAGCGGGTACGGCGCTTGGGCGCTGGGCGTGCAGCGCCCAGCGCTCAGCATCCGGTTCGCGACCAGGAGCGTGTATTCAGATCCCGCCTGCGGGCAATCCGCCGTGGGCTGCGACGGGGCGCCGAAACCGCCTGACTTGGAGAGGACGAACTTGGTGACCGAGGAGCTCCATACCGTGTCGCTGCTGCTGCCGCAGCCAGTCGCGACGACGCCCGCAAACAGCAGAACCAACTTTGTGCGAGTCATGCAGGCAGCTCAAGCAAGACGTGTGCCTGGAGAATCTGTCGAACTACGAGTGATTGGCTGCGACTGCTTGGTCCCTCGATCAAAACACGACATCGATGTCGCGGTTCGTGCCCGATCGAGGTGTCGCCCGTTCGCGCGGAGCTTGTCGAGCTGACCCGAGTGCGAGCAAGCTCCCGCTTGGCCCGCGTGCCAGGTGGGGCCATGCCCGCGCCTGGGTTCGCTCAAGGCTCGCGACGTGCCGCGGCACGCACGATGTCATCCACCGATCCGGCGGTGGGGGTTCGCGAGCGCGCGGTGAACACGAAGGCGTTGCCGTCCGGATCTCGGACCGTGAGTTCGCGGGCGTTCCACGGCGTGTCGATCGGCCCTTCAAGGGTTTCTGGCGCGTGGCGCCGGATCCGCTCCGCGAGGGCGCCGAGCGCGTCGGCATCGGCAACCGTGAAGCTGACCGAGAGCGCCCTGGCCGGTTGCACGGCTTGCCGGCTCGGTATGACGAGGACGTCCTGGTACTTGGAGCGACGGAGATGGACGAGGACTGGAACGCCGCCGGCATCGGGGCCGCGGAACATCACGTCAAAGTCGAGGGCGCGCGTGAAGAAGTCGAGGGTTCGCAGCGGGTCGCCGGCGGCGAGGCGGAGGAACATCGGCATCGCGTAGATGACGTGGCCGCCGTGCTCGCCGAGGGTTTGCGGATCGATCTGGGGATGACTGGGTGGATCAGGGTTCATGTAACGATGCTCGGGCATCACGTAACGTGAGGGTCAAGCACGATGTGATCCGACGCTAGCGCAGCCACACGGCGCCGGCCGGCAGCGTCGCGACCTCGGGCGGATCGAACACGGCGGCGTGCCCCGCGGGGAGCCACGGCAGCGCGGCGAGCGCGAACGCGAACCGGATCGGCCGCGCGCACGGGCCGCACCCGACGACCGCGTCGACGCCATGGCGCACGAGGATGTTGAACAGCCGGGTCGGCCCCGCGGGCAGCGCGCACGCGATCGCGACGTCGCCATCGACCTCGACGTGATCTCCCAGCGCCGCCAGCTCATGCACGGTGCCCGCCACGTCGAGCACGATCGGCGCCGGGCCGGCGAGGAACGACCACCGGCGATAGCCTGGGAACCGCGAGAACGGCCCCGGGGTCCGATCGTCGGCGATGCTGATCCGGATGTCGTATGCATCGTCGTACGCACCGGCGCGCGCCCCCGGGTCCGGCCAGCGGACGATCTCGTGCGTCACGCCACCGCCGTTCTTCCACGGTTGCGAGCGAAACTCGGTGGGCGAAACGATGCGTCGCACGGCCGAGGTGTACCCGCAGAACGCTGGCCCCACAATGAAGCGTATGCTCGGGACGCACGCCTTCGACTCGACCTGTCGAAGATCTGACGGCGCAAAATGCCCACCGTGTGGCGCGCGTGCGCCGTAAAGCGCGCAAAAGCGCGGCAGGTGCCGGCACGACCGTGCAAGGTGCGGCTGGTGCGCCGGTTGCTGAGACCGTGGTCGGAGGTCCGTCCATGGAAGCACGATCGCAACTTTCCCAGCTGATGACCCTGACAGTCGGCGGCCAGCTCGATCCGCCGTCGTCACGCGCGCAGCACACGATGCTCTCGGTGTTCGCGATCCTCGCGTCGCTCGCCCTGGCGTCGCTGTGGGGGCTCGCCGCGGGCAGCGCGTCGATCGAACTCTCGATCGCCAACGCGTACAAGGTCCCGCTCGTGGTCCTCCTGTCGGCGCTCGCCGCCCTGCCGGCCGGTGTCGTGACGCTGCGGCTGACCAGCGCCGGGCTCGCCGCCCGCGAGCTCGCGAGCACGTTCGCGACGTCGATCTTCGGCGGCACCCTCGTGCTCGCGACGCTGGCGCCGCTGGTCGCGATCTACTACCACACGAGCAGCAAGGTCGGCGTGCCGCTCGCGGTCGGCTCGGTGTTCACCGCGCTCGCGATCGCCTCGCTGCTGTTCGGTCGCGCGGTCGCCCGCCGCGTGTCGGGACGTCCCGGCCGGACCGCGTCGCTCGTCGCCGTCGGCGTCCTGGTCGGCCTGTTCCTCGCCGCGCTGCTCCAGTTCGTCGCGCTCGCCGCGCCGATCATCAGCGAGGTCACCCCGTTCTCCGGCGGCTTCGACACGGTGTTCTCGCGATGACGGCGCTCGGGGGCCACAGCGCCGAGCACATCCAGGCGGTGTGGCTCGTCGCCGCCGCGTTCGGGGTCGCCGCGCTCGCCGTGCTCGTCGTGATCTATCGCCGCGCTGCGTCGCACCGCGAGCTCGAAGACGCCGAGCGGGTGATCGAGGACGCGTTCCGCGACGACGCCGGCCGCTGACACCCGACTCCCTCGCTGGCATTCGCGGCCGCGGCGCCGCACAGTAGGTGGAGATGCGTCGGATCCTGCTCACGCGCCACGGCGAAACCGCGTGGAACGCGCTCGGCAAGCTGCAAGGCCATACCGATATCGCGCTGAACGACGTCGGCCGCGATCAGGCGCGCGCGCTCGCCGCCTCGTTCCGCGACGCCGGGATCACGGCGATCTGGACGAGCGATCTGTCGCGCGCCCGCGAGACCGGCGAGATCGTCGCCGACGTCCTCGGGCTCGCCGCACCGACCGTGGATCCCGAGCTGCGCGAGCGCCGGTTCGGCGTGTTCGAGGGCCTGACGCGCCACGAGTTCGCGGCCCAGCACCCGGAGGCGTGGCAGCAGTGGGTCGCCCAGACCGGCACGCCCCCCGGCGGCGAACCCCGCGGCGATGCAGCCGCTCGGCTCGAACGCGCGCTCCGCCGGATTGCAGCGACCGCGGGTGAGCCCGCACTGGTGGTCTCGCACGGCGCCGTGATGCGGCTGTACCTGATCGAGCTCCTCGGATCGAGCGTCCCGATCATGGCGAACGGCGCGACCTACGTCGTCGATCACGAGGGCGCCGAGGTTCGCGCCAGGCCCCGGGAGCGCTGAACCGCACCTCGCTGCGAGCCGCGCCGGCTGGGCAACTCGTCGTCCGGGGGCACAGGCTGGCCACCTTCTTCGCTACGACGTCGTAGACATACAATTTCCAGGTGCCGTTCACGGGGCCGCCGAGCATGGGCTCCAGGCCCGTCGACGCGCCCACCGGGATCGTGAGCTGCGCGATCTGATCGCCATCGCCGAGCCCGTCGTCTCGATCGCGGATCGTGACTCGCGAGCTCGGGCCGGCCGGCGTCTCGAGATCGACCTTGAGCTGATTCCAGTGTAGCGAGCTGATCTCGTAGGTGAGATCGATCGCGGTGACCGTCTCGTCGGGGTACCCCGCGACCGGCATCGTGGCAACCCCGGCAGCTCCAGCGCCGCCGCCATCGGCGACGTTGTGACCTGCGTCGTCGTTGCCGAACGCGAGCCGGTCGTCGGCCGGCTCGACGGGGCGCAGCTGCTCGCGCGGCACCGGGGCGTTCGCAAAGCCTGGCCCGTCGAGCGAGACGTGCAGCTTCTTGTCGCCGTACACCTGATTGTAATCGACGGTCACGTCGTTCCAGCCGGCGGGAAGCGTGGCCGGCACCGCCGTGACTGCATTCCCGGTGCCGCTGTCACGGGCCCAGTACGCCTCGCCATGCCCGGTGCCGAGGGGCCGCGGTTGCCGTCGTCGCTCGTGATCCGCAGCGTGTACGCCCCCGGCTGGGCGATATAGATCTGGCCGAAGTAGCGTGCCGACCAATCGTTGGCCTCCGCGCCCTGGGGCGGCGTGCTGAAGGTGGTCTGTGGCAACAGGTCGCTCGCCTCGAGATCCGATACCGGCGGCGCTAAACCCTGGCCACCGCCGAAGATCTGGTGAGGGCTCCCTGGCCCCTCGCACCACACCTGCACTCGCGTTACAAAGATCGATCGGTCGTGAGAAAACGGCAAAAATATCGCCGCGAACAGCGGCTGCAGCGGACCTTGCGCGATGACGTCGACGCTGGGTGCTTGCTTACAACCGAGCTGAAATCGGCCTCGATCAAAGGTCCTTGCAGGCAGGGGTCGCGCGTGCGTGGCCCCGAACGCAGACCGAGCCCTGGCATCGCCGTGAGCGCTCCATGAACCAGTCGCTTGGGCAGATCCGCGCAGGTCGATCTGGTGATCAAGTTCGGCGAGGCCGGCCATCACCCTCCTGTGTATCGGGGGCACATCCGATGCAACGGGAGGAATCATGGGGAACGACCGGTCGAAGACAATGCAACGCTTGCACCTCGCCATCACGATGCTCATCGGATTCGCAGGGACCAGGGTCGCCCGCGCGTCTCCGACGATCTCCCTGGATCCGAACCCGCTCGACTTCTTCGAGAGCGTCGTCGGCCAGTCGAATGCTGTGGCGTACACCGTCACGAACACCGGGCAGGTCCAGCTGGTCGTGATGGACATGCAGATCACCGGCCCCGACGCCGATCAGTTTCACTTCGAAGCCGCGATCGACCCGTTCTGCGGCGACGGCCGGGATTGTACGCCCAACTTCAAGCTCGCGCCGGGCGCCTCGCGCTCGTTCTACGTCGCGTGCGCGCCGAGCCATCCAGGCTTCTTCACGTCGACGCTGGCGGTCAAGAGCAACGCCGCGACCAGCACGATCCCGCTGACCTGCACGGGCGACGCGCCGGCCTCGATGTCGACGCTCGTCGTGTCCCCGGCCTCGATCGACTTCGGCGTCAGCTTCGCCGAGCCGGCGTTTCCCACCGTGCTACATCGCACGCTGACGGTCACGAACACCGCCACTGCACCGTCGGAGCCGGTCGAGTTTCAGGTCTTCGTCCCCCGCACGAGCGGCAACGGGTCGTTTTCGCTTCCCGGGGGACCATTCGGTTTCGTGGGCCCCGGAGAATCGCAGGACTTCGACATCGAGTTCCGATGGTTTGGCGCGGTGGTATCGACGGCGCCGGTCGTGCTGCAAAGCTCCGATCCGAGTCAGCCGTCGATCAACGTGCCGATGTTCGCCGAGACCGCGTATGGCCGTCTCGTGTTCGACGACCCACCGGACCTGTTCTCATTCATCAGTATGCCCGCGGTGGCCGCCGGTGACACCTCGACCTTGACGATCAAGGCGCACAACGGCGGCGATTTCGAACTAGCAATGGACGCGAGCGGCTTCATTGGTTTCGGGGGTACCGGGGAGCTACAGGGACCGACCGGCGTCGTGAGCCTGGCTCCCGGCGAAGCCATCCAGTGGACACTCATCTGCACCCCGGATGGATCCGAGGGAGCCGAAGATGGCGCGACTGGCACCGTCGAGTTCGATTACTTCACCGCGGCGAGCGAAAACGATTTGTTCTTTCTGTTCTGCCCGATCCAGCGCGCACCGCTCACCGCCAGCGCATCACCATCCCAGCCCGGCCACGCGGCGAACCGCACGCACGGCCTCGGCCAGACCGACGCTCCGGCGCTCGCGCCCACCGACGCCGGGGCCGGCAGCCCATCCGAAGCCGGCGGCTGCTCCGCCGCGACGCCCACGAGCCTCGCCCCGCTCGGGCTCCTCGCGCTCGGCCTGCTCGTGCCGGGGCGCAGCCTCCATCGAGGGAGGCCTCGTGTGTAGCAAGCCTCGCGCCACCCCGTGTGCTGTGCAAGTACGCTGGGTTGCACCTGCTGACGCCTCGCGCATACGACACCTGGTCAGGGGTACGGCCTTCGGGAGTGTTCTGGCTGGACTCGGCGAGACTCGGGAAGTGGAGCATCGCCACTGGTCATCTCTTTTCTTTGCGTGCGCGGAGCCGAGGCGTCCCGGTGCAGATCTCGCGGTTGTGAAGAAGGATGTCGGCGAGGAAGGTCACCTGAGGCGCTTCTGCGGCCTCGATCCACCCCGAAAGCATCTTCGATCACCAGGAGCTGACGAAGCTCATATGCTCGTTGCGCCTGTAACCACTTGGCGGTGGAAAATTTCCAGGGCAGGATGCGCCGCAATCAGGCGGCGACCGCGGCAACCGCGGCGCAGGAGACACGCGCGGTGCACCAAGCGATTGACATCTCGGGACCGATTTCCACCGACGGCGCGAAAGTCCTCACGCGTGAAGCGCTCAGCTTCGTCGGCGAACTCGAGGCGCGATTCGGCCCACTTCGTACCAGGATGCTCGAGGGCCGGCGACAACGCGACGCCGAGGTTGCAGCGGGTCGCTCGTACGCCCTGCTCGCCGAGACCGAAGCCGTGCGTCAGGGCAACTGGCAGGTCGCGCCCGCGCCCGCCGACCTCGAACGCCGGCACGTCGAGATCACCGGTCCCGTCGAGCCGAAGATGATCATCAACGCGCTCAGCTGCGGCGCGGACCTGTTCATGGCTGATTTCGAGGACTCACTGTCTCCCACGTGGGACAACGTCATCGGCGGGCAGGCCGCCCTTATGGAGGCCGTGCGCCGGACCCTCACGTACCGGTCACCCGAGGGCAAGGAATACGCACTCGGAGCACGCCTTGCCACGCTGGTGGTACGCCCGCGCGGCTGGCACTTGACCGAGAAGCACGCGAGCTTCGGCGGTCAGCCGGTGTCGGCCAGCCTGTTCGACTTCGGGCTCTACTTCTTTCACAACGCACGCGCCCTCGTCGAGCGGCAGAGCGGCCCGTACTTCTACCTGCCGAAGCTGGAGAGCCACCTCGAGGCTCGATTGTGGAACGATGTGTTCGTCGCAGCCCAGGAGGCGCTCGGCCTACCGCACGGCACCGTGCGCGCCACCGTGCTCATCGAGACGCTACCCGCCGCGTTCGAGATGGACGAGATCCTCTACGAGCTGCGCGACCACGCCAGCGGCCTCAACGCCGGCCGCTGGGACTACCTGTTCAGCGCGATCAAGAAGCTGCGCGATCGCCCCGGCCTCCAGATGCCTGATCGAGCGCAGCTCGTCATGACGGTGCCGTTCATGCGCGCGTACACCGAGCGCCTGGTCCGCACCTGCCACCACCGCGGCGCGCACGCGATCGGCGGCATGGCACCGTTCATCCCCAGCCGCAAGAACCCCGAGATCAACATCACCGCGCTGGCCAAGGTGCGCGACGACAAGCTGCGCGAGGTGCGCGACGGCTTCGACGGGACCTGGGTCGCTCACCCCGACCTCGTGCCGACCGCGACCGAGGTGTTCGACACCGCGCTCGGCGAGCGCGCGCACCAGAAAGACCGCCTGCGCGACGATGTGCGGATGTCGGACGCCGACCTGCTCGACCTGCGCGTCCCCGGCGGCAAGATCACCGAGGCGGGCCTGCGCAACAACGTCAGCGTCGCGCTGCAGTACCTGTCGGCGTGGCTCGGCGGCAATGGCGCCGTCGCGATCTATAACCTGATGGAGGACGCCGCCACCGCCGAGATCTCTCGCGCGCAGCTGTGGTTCTGGGTCCATCACGGCGGCACGCTCGAGGATGGGCGAGCGATCACCACGGCGCGCTACCGCGAGATCCGCGACGACGAGGCCGCCAAGCTCGCCGACCTCCCGGCGGCGGCCCACCTGCCGGCCGCGATCGCGCTGCTCGACGACCTCGTCGAGCACGATGCGTTCGCCGAGTTCCTCACCCTGCCGGCGTACCAGCAGCTGGCCTAGGCGAGTCGATGGAGGCGCCGCCCGCTCCACCCCTCGCCGCGGCCGTGATCGCCCGGTTCGCCGCCATCGTCGGCGAGCGGAACTGCATCTGGCGGCCCGACGAGCTGCGCACCTACGAGTGCGACGGCCTCACCAGCTTCCGCGCCCGGCCCGGCGTCGTGGTCCTGCCGGCGACGCGCGCCGAGGTCGTCGAGGTCGTCAAGCTCGCCCACCGGGAGGGCCTGCCGATCGTGCCGCGCGGCTCGGGCACGGGCCTGTCGGGCGGCGCCCTGCCCGTCCCCGGCGGGGTCGTCCTCGGCCTGTCGCGCATGAAGCGGATCGTCGAGATCGACTTCGACAACCTGTGGATGCGCGTCGAGCCCGGCGTCATCAACCTCGACATCTCCAAGCGCCTGGCGGCGCGCGGCTGCTACTACGCGCCCGACCCGTCGTCGCAGCAGGTCTGCACGATCGGCGGCAACGTCGCCGAGAACTCGGGCGGCGCGCACTGCCTCAAGTACGGCTTCACCACCAACCACGTGCTCGGCGCCACCGTGGTCCTCCCCGATGGCGCGGTCGTCGAGCTCGGCGGCCCGATCGCCGATCCGATCGGCTACGACCTGCGCGGCGCGCTGGTCGGCAGCGAGGGCACCCTCGGGGTCGTCGTCGAGGTCGTGCTGCGGATCCTGCGCCGGCCCGAGGCCACCCGCACGTTCTTCGCGACCTTCCCGTCGACCGACGAGGCCGGCAACGCCGTCTCCCTGATCATCGCCGCGGGCATCGTGCCGGCCGCGATCGAGATGATGGATCGCCTCGCGATCGTCGCGATCAAGGCCGCCACCGGCGTCGACTGGCCCGACGTCGGCGCGGCCCTGCTCATGGACGTCGACGGCCCGCTCGCCGAGGTCGAGCACACCGCCTCCGAGGCCAACCGCCTGGCCCGGCAGGCCGGCGCCCTCGAGATCCGCGTGCCCCGCGACGCCGCCGAGCGCGACACCATGTGGCGCGGCAGGAAGAGCGCGTTCGCCGCCGTGGGCCGGATCAGCCCCAACTACGTCGTCCAGGACGGCGTCATCCCACGCTCGGAGATCGCCAAGGTCCTGCGCGCGATCGACGAGCTCGCCACCGCGCGCGGCCTGCGCATCGCCAACGTGTTCCACGCCGGCGACGGCAACCTCCACCCCCTCGTGCTCTACGACGCCGCGATCGCCGGCCAGGAGGCGCTCGCCGAGCAGACCGCCGGCGAGATCTTGAAGCTCTGCGTCGCGAGCGGCGGCTCGATCACCGGCGAGCACGGCGTCGGCGCCGACAAGGCCATGTACATGGGCGACATGTTCTCCGAAGCCGACCTGGCCACCATGAACCTCGTCCGCTGCGCCTTCGACCCCGACGTCCGCATGAACCCCGGCAAGGTGTTCCCGACCCCGCGCCTGTGCGGCGATCGCCCCGGCATCTACCACGCCCACCCGACCGAGACCGCCGGCCTCGCCGGCCGCGGCTAGGGACTCAAGGTAGGGACGCGTATCAAGGCTCAGTCGGTTGCACGCTGGCGCCATCCAGCGGCGTTCTCGCTTCTATTACTCGTCATCTATCCAGCGACGTTCTGGCAGCTGTCGACCATGCAGAACTCGGCAGATGAACAACCCGGTTGGTCGGCGCCGAAAGAACACTACGTGGCTTGCATGCTCAATCCGCCAGAGGCCGGGACGGATGCGCTCGCAGCGCCTGCCTCGCGCGCGCCCATCGGCGAGCCGCTCGAAACTTCGTAAAGGTCGGAGACATACCGTTCCGACCGTTCGTCACCCCATCGCTCCGCGCCGTACACGCCGATCTCGACGAGGTCGTTGCGCGCGCGGCGGCTCAGCTCAAAGCCGGGCATGCCTCACGGCTGCGACTTGGGCGAAGCTCGGCGCGCACAGACGTCGGCGAGAATCTGGGCGAGCGCTGATTCCTCCGCAACGCCGCTCGCATCCCCTTCATCGATTGCCGTGCGCAGGGCGTCGAGTTTCGAGCGGCTTGCGAGGTACGCTGCCAGGCCTTCGCCAGCGAGATCTTCCACCGTACGCTCTTCGTCCTGCGCTGCTTGGCGCAGCTGGGCGGCTATATCGTCAGGGATCTGAATAGTCGTCATAGGCCCGATCTCCACTTCGCGAACCTCGCGCGAGTCAACTCGCGCAGCGACTCCGTGGCAAGCTCGGTCCGAGCGCGCGCATCCTCGGTCGCACACAGATTCCCAGCTCGCGCTGGAAACGCTTTACGTCCCTGCCGGAGAGAACTAGCGTCGGTTCGATCGGGCAAGCCACGGGTTGAAGGTAGCACATCGATCGGCCGTCGGTATCGGCTAGGCTGCGCGCCGACAGACGGACGTGCCATCGGTTACGGCTTGCCGATCGCGGCCAGCGCACGCTTGACGACCGCGGCGGGGAGCCGGCCGTAGGGTCCCTGCTCGAGCAGCGCCTGGCCGTCGCCGAGCAAGAACGCGAGGTACGCGCGGATCCACGGCGTTCGTACCGGGTCGCTCGGCTTGCGATCCGTGATCGCCCAGCTCGCGTAGACGATCGGATAGGCGCTCTTGCCAGGCGCATCGCGAGGCGTCGTCGTCAAAGCCGCGCGCCTGCCCTGCGGCGTGTAGCAGCCGGTCGCACGCCTCGGCGTCGCCTCGGCCATCGCGGCACAGCTGGTCGTAGATCGCAACCGCGGCGGTGTAGTCCCGCGCGACACCTGCACCGCGTTCGAACGCACGTGCGCGGGCGAGCGTGGGCGGCGGCGCGCGATGCGAGGTCGCGTCGTGCGACCTCGGAGCTCCGCACGCGAGCATCAGGCACACGGTCGCGAGCACCTTCATGGGCGCAACGTACACGAGCACTTACCAGCTTGCACGGACCCGCGGCCGACCTGAGGCGCTGGAATCGAAGGCGCCCGTCGTGGGCCTCTGCTCGCCCGGGCGCGCGTGCACAGGATTTCCAGTAACACTTCGTCCATGCCCCGCATCGATCGCGTCACGCTCGCCGGTCACCACGTTCGCCTCGTGCCGCTCCTCATGGAGCACGCCGGCGCGCTTCTGTCGATCGCCGACGAGTCGCGCGCCACGTACGCGTACCAGAAGGTCGCGCCGGATCGCGCCGGCATGGCGGCGTTCGTCGCGGAGGCGCTCGACGAAGAGTCGCGCGGTGCGTCGCTGCCGTTCGCGGTCCTCGATGGGGCGGGCGCGGTCGTGGGCACGACGCGCTACCTGGCGATCGAGTGGTGGAGCTGGCCGGGACCGCCGCCGCCGCCCGTTCCGAGCGGACCGGACGTGCTCGAGATCGGCTGGACCTGGTACGCCGAACGCGTGCAGCGGACGGCGGTGAACACCGAGAGCAAGCTGCTGCTTTGCACGCACGCGTTCGAGGCGCTCGGCGTGCGCCGCATCACATGGAAGACCGACGCACGCAACGCGCGGTCGCGCGCGGCGATCCTGCGACTCGGCGCGAGCTTCGATGGCGTGCTGCGAGCGCACAAGGTCGCCGCCGACGGCGGCGTCCGCGACTCGGCGTTCTACTCGATGCTGCGCGCGGAGTGGCCTGCGGCGAAGGCCCGGCTCGAAGACCGCCTCCGTTGCTGATGAAGCCTGCCGCGGCCAACCTCGTCCGCATCCGCGCGAAGTCGACGCCTGCCTCGCCCACGACTGAACTGGTGACCGTGGATGCCGCGACGCTCATTGCAGCCATCATCGATGCTCCGGACGCGATCGATCGCGTGGCTCGTCCACGCCGTTTGGCTGCTCGACCGAACTTTGCGATCTTGATCCTCTCCCGGCGCACGCCCAGCGCGATTTCGCCGGGCGCCGATCGCGGACGTGGCCTGCCGGCTGCACGCGTCATCGGCGCAAACTGAATGGTGGAGCCGGGCAACCGGGGGCCCTTGCGGGGCAACTGCGGCAGAATTACATTGATCCAGAATTGATCTGGTGCTCTGCATCGGCGGTTGCGCGCGCGGCGAGCTGGCGAGATAAGGCGCCGGTAATCTTGATGCCGGCTGAATACCTGCGGCGCGCAATGGGTGCTAGGCATACAGCGGGGAACCAGTAGATCCATGCTCGGCATCGACATCGCGTTGCTCGTTGGCGGCGCCATCCTGGTGATGGCCGCGGCCGCGCTGGTCGGTGGACGGTTCGGATCGCGCCTCGAAGCGCGCCGCCACCGCCTGCTTGGCGAGCGGAACGCCGAGCAGGAGAAGTTGCGCCTCGCCGAGCGCTGCACCATCTGCGGTACCTCGATCGATCCGGCCCGCGATATCCGCGATGCGGGTCAGTGGTGGCATCAGGCGTGTTACCGAGAGTCCTTGCGCTAGGAGAACGTCATGAAGAAATACATGCTCATCGCGGCGGGCCTCGCCGGTCTCGTGGTCGTCATCGGCGGCATGCTCATGGTCGCGTCGCTCACGACCATCCATCCGGGGCACGTCGGCGTGTCGGTGAAGAAGTGTGGGGGCGGTGGCGTGTCGTCGGATCCGATCCCGACCGGGTACTACTGGCGCAGCCTGTTCTGCGAGGACGTCGTCGAGTACCCGACCAGCGTCCAGACGCTGGTGCTCTCCAAGAGCCCGCACGAAGGACAGTCGATCGACGAATCGATCACCGTCACCTCCTCGGAGGGGCTGCCGGTGAACCTCGACGTCTCGCTGTCGTTCACGCTCGACCCGTCGAAGGTCCCGGCGATCTACACCAAGTACCGGAACGACATCACGGTGATCGCCCATAACTTCATCCGCCAGACCGTCCGTGAGGGGCTGCAGAGCAACTTCGCCCAGTTCACGGCCGAGCAACTCTACTCGACCAAGCGCGAGGAGAGCCGGGTCGAGGTCCAGGGCTTCATCACCAAGCGGCTGGGCGCCGAGGGCTTCATCATCCAGCAGTTCACCGTCAACGAGACCCGGGTGCCGGAGGCGGTGGTGCAGGCCATCAACGCCAAGGTCGCCATGATCCAGGAATCGCAGAAGGCCGAGGCCCAGGTGCGCAAGACCGAGGCCGAGGCCAAGCAGCGGGTCGCGCAGGCGCAAGGCGAGGCGGACTCGAAGCGACTCAGCGCCGACGCCGAGGCCTACTTCAACAAGACCGTGGCGGCGTCGATCACCCCGGAGTACGTGCAGTACAAGGCCCTCGAGCGGTGGAACGGAGAGCTTCCCCAGATGATGGGCGGCAGCGGTGCGGTGCCGTTCGTCAACCTGAACGCGGCGAAGCCCCCGGCGAAGTAAGGCGAAGTGAGGCGACCCTGCGGCCGCGCCGGTCGCAGCGGTGCCGCAGCCGCTGGGCAGGGTGTCGCGCTCGGCCCGGCGAGCTCGTTCGTTCGTCCTGGCGCCGCTTCGGCCACCGCGGGCTGACCTGACATGCGAGAGTCGCGGCGATGCAAAAGCTCGCTCGGTCATTGGCCGTCCTTGCGGCGGTATCGTGTACCCATCCTTCTCTCACCGGCGCCGCGCCTGCCGCCCCCGCGCCCGTTGCGAAGCTCGGCGACAACAAACCCGGAGACGTCAAGCCCGGCGACGCCAAGCCCGACGAGCTTTCGCCCGAGGAGAAGACCAGCCGGGGCACGGTCACCATCGGCGGACGTCGCCTCGAATACACCGCGGTCGCCGGCACGCTCGTCGTCCACCCCAAGGACGCCGAAGAGAACCCGGCGGAGATGCCCGGGGACAAGGGCGACCGGAGCGACAAGGGCGACAAGGGCGAGCGGACCCCGCCCGCCGCGGCGATGTCGTACGTCGCGTACTTCGCGACCGGCCAGGACACCGGGCGCCCGGTGATGTTCCTCTACAACGGCGGCCCGGGCTCGGCGACCGTGTGGCTGCACATGGGCGCGTTTGGCCCCCGCCGTGTGATCACCGCCGAGGACACGCACACCGCCGCAGCGCCGTACCGGGTGGTCGATAACGCGTACAGCCTGCTCGATGCGAGCGACCTGGTCTTCATCGACGCCCCCGGCACCGGGTTCGGCAAGGTCGTGGGCAAGGACAAGGACAAGGCGTTCTTCGGCGTCGACGCCGACGCCGACGCGTTCGCCGACTTCATCAACCAGTTCCTGTCGAAGTACGGGCGCTGGAACTCCCCCAAGTACCTGTTCGGCGAGAGCTACGGGACCACGCGCTCAGCGGTGCTCGCGAACGTGCTGCAGACCCAGAAGCTGATCGACCTGAACGGCGTGATCCTCCTGTCGCAGATCCTGTGCTTCGACGCCGACGCCGACGGGCCGGAGCACAACCCCGGCGTCGACCTGCCGTACGAGCTGGTCCTGCCGACCTACGCGGCGACCGCCTGGTACCACAAGAAGCTGCCCGATCCGCCCGCGTCGCTCGAGGCGCTGATCGCCGACGCCGAGAAGTTCGCGCTGACCGAGTACGCCGCCGCGCTCGCCGCCGGCAGCACGCTCGAATCGGGCCAGCGCAAGGCGGTGCTCGACAAGCTGCACCACTTCACCGGCCTGCCGATCGCCTACCTCGACAAGGCCAACCTGCGGGTCGACGGCGGCGAGTTCGAGAAGAACCTGCAGGACGACGTCAACCTCACCACCGGCCGCCTCGACTCGCGGTTCTCGGGTCCGACCATGGATCCGCTCAGCAAGGAAGCCGACTACGATCCGCAATCGGCGGCGATCAGCTCGGCCTACGTCTCGGCCTTCAACGACTACGCCCGCAAACAGCTCGGGGTCGCGGCCGACAAGGTCTACAAGCCGTTCCACCGGATGGGCAAGATCTGGAGCTGGAAGCACGAGGGACCGACCGGCGGCTTCGGCCTGGCGACCTCCACCAACGTGATGCCAGATCTCGCCGCCGCGATGAAGTACAACCCGAACCTCGCGGTCCAGCTCGAAGCCGGCTATTTCGATCTCGCGACGCCGTTCTTCGAGGGCGTCTTCGAGTTCCAGCACCTGCCGTTGCCGGCCCGGCTGCAGAACAACCTCGAGATGAAGTTCTACCAGTCGGGCCACATGATCTACGCCAACGAGCCGTCGCTCCGCTCGCTGCACGACAACGTCGCCGCGTTCGTCAAGCGCACCGCGAGCCCCCGGGCGAAGTAACGGGGACCGGGGCTCCCGCTTCATGCGAGCGCTTGGCCTCGGCACGTCCACGCCATGGCTCACGACCATGGGACCGGGTGATTCAACCGATCGCGGGGGTTCTCGGCAGCCAGGATGAGATGACTGCACATCACGCGCTGAACCATGACTCGATCGTGAGGCCGGTGAACCCGGAGAAATCGCGCACGTTGCGCGTGACGAGTACGAGATCGTTCACGGCCGTGATCGCGGCGATCTGTCCATCGACGAAGGAGGGCGGTTTGCCGAGCCGAGTCAAGCGGGCGCGCTCTCTCGCATGCCAGGCAGCCGCGTTGGTATCGTAGGGAAGTATCACGAGCGTCGTCGACATCGCATGGATGATCGCTGCGATCGCGCGCCGTCGCTTGCCAGCGGGTAACCGGAGATGGCCAAACTCGAGCTCGTGCCAGACCGGTGATGCTGTGGCGACGGCGTCGCCGGCAGCGGTGATGTGATTCATCACCTCGGGATCGGGAATGAGCCGCATCGGCTCGGAGAGCACGTTCGTGTCGAGAAGATATCGCAGCGCCACGTCAGCCCAGGTCGATATCGCGGCCAGCGGAGGCGTGGCGAACGTTCGCCCAAGGATCGGGGCCATCCAGATCGTCCATCTTCAGGCGTGCTCGCGTCCGCCTGATCGCCTCGGCGAGGGTCTCGGAACGAGCCTGTTCGAGGGTGCGAAGCTGATCGATCGAGACCACAGCCGCGACGGGTTGGCCATTGCTGGTCACGATCACGGGCGTCCCGCGACTCGCGGTGCGCAGCACCTTGGCCCAGTCTCGTCGCGCTTGTGCCGTGGTGAGTGGACGTGACATTGTGTGTCTTGTACATGCAGTGTACACGAGGTGACGAAGCTTGGCAACGCGTGACGAGCGCTCCGCCGCGCTACATCCAGATGCGCCAGCGCCCGGGGGTGACGTCGCACATCGACGCCGGAGCGATCGGACAGGCCGGCGTCGTTGGACCAGAGGCTCTGCTGGGGATCCAGCGCCTCGGACGCGATCGGATCGCGCATAGCTGGTCCTTCGGCGGCTCGCGCACGAGGCAGCGCAGCCGTTGCGAACCCGGCGCGGCAGCGACCTCCTTCACGCCGGGCCGTGGTGAGCTACGCAGAGACGATGCGAGCACTCGGCCTCGGCACTTCCGTATCCTGGCTCTCGACCATTGGCGTTGCCGCGGCCTGGCTGGCGCTGATGCAAAAAAGGGTGGAGTGCCACCTGTGCGCCACTCGGGATCCTGTGAATTGGGCTGTGGATAAACGGCGGCACTCGGATCGGCATGGCAGCCAAGAATATCGCGCGCGCGTCGCCGATCACGGGTGCGCCGCGCGCCGGAAGGACGTTCTCGAAACGGCAGGTCGCTGAGAGGGTCGCACGATCTTGTCGCGCCGAAAGAGATGGTCAACGAACGCGCGCCGAAACCGCTCGTCCACATTGGTCCACTTTCGATCTCGCAGAGAACGTGGCGTTTGAGGAAGATCCATCCACCCAAGCTCGTGGGCCAACGCGAACACCTCGCTTGCTGCGAGGCCAGCGGGGTCGTCATCGATTACCGTGCCCCCCCGGAAGCCTGCCCGATTGTACGCAGTGCGATTGACGAGCTCGGCGTTGAGGACAGGAAGCCTTCGCGAGTGCATGAATAGACTCCGGCTGCGGCTTCTGTTCACCGCTCTCGATGCGCTGTACCGTGCGCACGTTCATGCCCGCCTTTGCGGCCAGACCCTCCTGCGTAAAGCACCGCTTCGTTCGTAACTCTCGAATACAAGTCCCGATCGTAGTCTGCATCTGCGGCAACGATCCAGCACCAGGACGCACCTGTCCACGGCGTTCGGACGGCGCGAGGGCAGCGACCTCGTGGTGTTGGCGCTCGCGAACCTGGCGTTAGCCGAGCTCAACAGCATGGACCTAGCCCAAGTGGCGAGCGCCGCGTGTTTGGGGCTGCTATTTGGGCGCGAAACAAGCTGGAAACGGTCGCGCCGCGCTACATCCAGATGCGCCAGCGCTCCGGGACGTCGACGCCGGAGCGGTCGGACAGGCCGGCGTCGTTGGGCCAGAGGCTCCGCTGGGGATCGAGCGCCTTGGACGCGATCGCGATGGCGCCCGACCACGTCTCGTCCGCGCCCAGCGCGTTCATCTCGGCGATGGAGAAGAACCGCGCGTCGTCGATCTCGGCCAGGTTGGGACGCAGATCGCTCGGCGGCGACAAGAGCCGCGCCAGGAACATGAAGAAGTAGTTGTGCTCGCCATCGTCCATGACCCAGAGCCGCACTCCCAGGAGGCCCTCGATCTCGACGCGCAGGTTGGTCTCCTCGAAGGCCTCGCGCGCGGCAGCCTGGTCCGGGAGCTCGTTCGGGTCGACGCGGCCCGCCGGGAGCAAGTAGCGGCCCTTGGTCACCCCGCGAATGTTGCGCACCAGCAGCACGCGCCCATCGTGGATCACCACCGCCCCCGCCCCGAGGCTCAACGGACGTTTCGGGGTTGGGCGCTCGGCGGGAACATCGGATGACTTGACCTGCGACATATACCTCAACAAGGCACGGAACTCACCACGAGCACCAGGAGATCGGTCGGCTACCGCAAGGCTCCGAGCTCATAGGAGCGGGCGTAGCCGCGCGACATGTTCTCGATCACGACCGAGATCGTGCCGTCGCGCGCGCACGTATAAGTCTCGGCGATCTCGTTCGCCATCAGGTCGAGGCGGCGCTCGTTCGCCACGCCGGAGAGGTCGCCGCGATCGGCGAGCGCCGGGTCGTAAGGGAAGTAGACCTCGCGCCACGGCACGAGGTCCTGCACCGGCTGGCCACCGTCGTCGAGCGCGCCGCACTCGAGGAATCGCAGGTGACCGATCGCGTGCGTCGGCCGGTAACGCCGGCGCACGATGATCGGCGCGTCGCCCGCGGTGTTCTTGCCGATCACCGGATCGAAGACCTTGTCGGCGCCCGCCTCGGCTTCGCGCCACACGCCGAAGTGGCGGGTGAGCGCCTCGCGGATCATCACGTGGGCGTCGGGATCGGCGGCGATCGCGAGACCTGTGGCCGTCGAGGCGAACGGCTGCGCCGCCAGCTGGAGCTTCTTGCCGAACCGCGCACGCAGCGCGCGACCGACCGCCGGGAACCCGACGCCGCCCCCGACGAGGTAGAGCCCGCCGAGCTCGCGCGGATCATCGGGGTTGATGCCGCGCTCGCGCAGCCGCTCGAACAAAAGCTCGGTCTGCGCGATCGTGCGATCGATGAGGGGAGCGGCGCACGCGTAGAGGTCGGTGGTGTCGAGCGTGACCGGCTCGCCGCCGACATCGACGACGAGCTTGCGCGTGGTCGCCTTGAGCGTCTCCTTCGCCTCGCGAGCGCGCTCGAGCGCGTTCGCCGTGGGCTCGGCGCCGGCCGCGCGGACGATCAGCTCGTCGAAGTCATCACCGCCCAGGTGCGCGAGCCCCTCCGACGCGATCAGCTCGAAGCGACGACCTTCGAGCGATACGGCCGAGGCGTCGAACGTTCCGCCACCCAGGTCGTAGACGACGACGTAGCGCTTGGGCGAGCGCTTGCCGAGCGCGAGGTGGCGATGCGCGAACTCGATCGCCGCGGCGGTCGGCTCGTTGACGAGGCCGATCGGCGAGAACCCCGCGCGCCGGAACGCCTCGAGCGTCAGCCAGCGCTGGCACGACGCCGCGCTCGCCGGGACCGCGACCATGGCCTCGAGCGGCCCATCGACCGTCAGGTTCGAGGCCTCGATGATCGCCCGTCGCAACTCGGCGAGGAACGCCGTCACCAGATCGAGCGCGGTCACGCCGGGCAAGCCCGGGACCGGGGCGTCGGGCGAAAGCTCGGTCGCCACGCGCTTGATCGAACGGATCGCGTGGGTCGCGTTGGGCAGCGCCCGTGCCGCTTCCCAGCCGACGACGAGCCTGCCGCCGCGGAGCGCGGCGATCCCGGGAATGTAGTCACGAAACTCGCCGCCTTCGTCGAACGCGGCGATCGGGTGGCGACCGTCGTCGACGGCCGCGACCACGGTCCGCGTCGTGCCGAAATCGATGCCGAGGCGCATGCCGGCAGATTGCCAAAGCCTCGGGCGATGCGCCACTCCCTGGTGGGCCGCCCCGCCGGGAACGGCCGCTGGTCCGGGCGTGGAAGGGGCCGCCACAGCCACGACGTCGGTCCGGACGACCTCATGATGTCCAGCTCGATGCCCCGGTTGTTCAACTGGACGATCCTGCCACGTCCAGCTGGACAAGCCGCGGGCGGGCGCGAGGGCGGCGCGCGCGAGGACCACGAGCTTGCGGGCGAACAGGGCGTGATGCGGCGGCGGATGGGGACGCCCGACCTCGGCACGGTGCTTGCGAATCACGAGGTGTCCCCAGTTTCAAGGACAGTGAGGAATCACGATGAGCAACGATGAACAGTTCGACGTAGCGTACGAGTACACGGTACGGTTTTATCCGCGGTGGTTCACGTGGGTCCAGTTCCACCTGACCCAGGAGAACAGCGAGCGAAGCGGCGAGTTTCTGGCGAATCGGCTGATTGGACCCGACGGGATGGGCCCGGAGTACAAGATCGTGGTCGCCATCAACGACGACACGATCTACGCCCAGGCGTTCCTCGACCTGTCCCAGGGCCCCGTGGTCCTCACCATTCCTCCGTATCCGCACCACTATTCGATCCTCCAGCTCGACGTGTATGGCAACGTCCTCTCGACGACCCTGTCGGACAACCCGCCTTCGCTTGGCGGCACGTACGTGCTCGCGACGAGCGGCCAAGCCGTGCCGCGGGTTCCGGGCGCCATCACGGTCGAGATGCCTTACAGCTCGTCGGAGATCGCCATCCGGATCGACAAGTATTCACCCCAGGGCCGGGACCCTGATCCAGGCCGCCACCGAGTTCAGGGCCGGCCTGTGCCTGCAGCCGCTCGACAAGTACGACCCCCATGACAAGCTCGCGCGCGGCCGGACGCTCGTGACGCCGCTGTCCAGCTACGCCCCGTCGGTGAAGCTGATGGCAGACGAGGGGCTCGCGGTGGCGCCGGAGGCGTTCTTGACGACGCTCATGGAGGCGATGGCGTCGCCGGCGACCCAGCCGCTCACCGACGACGACCAGCGGCTCATGGCGAACTTCAACGCCCTGTTCACCGCGGCGAAGGATGCCGCCGGTCGCGACACGCGCCCGCTCACCGGCATCCTCCGCGGCGCCCAGGCCGCGCACGCCGCGCTCGTCAACCGCTGGCAATCACACCGGGGCCCGACGAACTGGATCCACTTCGACAACATCGGGAACTGGGGAACGAACTACCTCGATCGCGCGGCGCTCACCGAGTACATCCAGTTCGGCAACGGCCGCAAGGACGCCTATTACGCGGACGCGTTCGTCGACGACAGCGGCCTGCCGCTCGATGGCGGCAGCTTCGCGTACCAGATCCAGTTCGCGAACGGCGAGCTCCCCGAGTACAAGCGCTTCTGGTCGATGACGGCGTACATGCCCGGCACCATCGAGCTCGTCCCGAACGCCATCAACAAGTACGTGGTCGCCTCCTACACGCCGGGCCTTGCGACCGCACCCGACGGGTCGGTGACGATCTACGTGCAGGCCGAGGCGCCGAAGCTGGTGAGCCACGCCAACTGGCTCCCCGTCCCGAACGGGCCGTTCAGCCTGTTGTTCCGCGTCTACGGCCCGGAAGGCAAGGCGCTGGCCGGGACCTACGTCCCGCCCAAGATCCACCGCACCGTCGTACGGTGATGCCGCGAACCGCCGAGCGGCTGGGGCCCATCCGCCGAACGCGACTCCTCGCTGGTGTCGCTCGGGAGGGACTGACACCTTGATGCGAGCGCGCGGGGCTTGCCCCCGTGAGCTCCGGCGCCTAGGCTCCGCCGCAGGGTCACCGGCGCGACCCGCCCCTCGTGTTCCGCATGCCTCGCAAGGTCGACCATAGCGAAGTCCCCCGTCGAGGTCGCACGGGTCACCGGGCCCCGGCGGCGCGACCGGCGCGGCCCAGCGCCGAGCCCGGGAGGCGATGGCGATGAAGGTCGAGGTGCGCGATGGCGACGAGGTGCTCGGGGTCCGGCCGCGCGCGGCGTACGCACCGGGTACCATCGAGGAATGCGCCGAGGTGATGGCGATGGCGGCGCGCGAACAGCTGCGCCTGGGGTTCATCGGCGGCGGCACCGCGCTCGCGCTCGGGGCCGCGCCGGCGGGGCTCGACGCGGTGGTGCGCACCGAGCGGCTGGCCCGGATCGTCGAGTACGCGCCCGCCGACATGGTCGTGGTCGTCGAGGCCGGGGTGACGCTGGCGGCGCTGCAGACGGCCGCCCGGGCGCACGGCCAGCGGCTCGCGCTCGACGCCCCGTGGCCCGAGCGCGCCACGATCGGCGGCCTGGTCGCGACCGGGGCGTTCGGGCCCCTGCGGGCGCGCTACGGCGGCGTGCGCGATCTGATCATCGGGGTGACGCTGGTCCGCGCCGACGGCGAGGTCGCGCGCGGCGGCGGCAAGGTCGTGAAGAACGTCGCCGGCTTCGACCTGCCCAAGGTCGCGTGCGGGTCGCTGGGCACGCTGGGCCTCATCGCCACCGCGGCGTTCCGGCTGCATCCGTTGCCCGAGGTGACGACGACGGTGATCGTCCCCGGCGTGGACGCCGAGGCCGTGGTCGCCCTGCTCGCGGCGACGCGCGACGCACAGCTCGAGCCCGCGAGCGTGGTCGCCCTGACCTCCGCGACCGCCGCCACGGCCCAACGATTCGACCTGGGCTTATGCTTCGAGGGTTTCGGCCGTGGCGTCGAGCAGCAGGTCGGCCGGACGATCGAGCTCGCGCAGGCCGCCGGCACCCCCGCCGCCCGCCTCGACGAGGACGCCGCTGCCGCGTTCTGGCGCCGGCACGACGCGGTGCGCGCCGCCGCGCCGCTGCGCGTCCGGGTCGCCGGCCTGCCGACGCGCTTCCCCGAGGTCGCGGCGCTGGTCTCCGGACTCGGCGAGATCGCGTGGTACGCGACGCTCGGGGTCGGGTTCGCCGGCGGCGCGGTCGCCGACGTCGCGAGGGCGACCGCCACCGTGAACGCCGCGCGCGCCGCGCTGGTCGCCGCGGGTGGCTCGCTCGTGGTCGAGGCCGCGCCGGCCGAGCTCCGCGCCGCGGTCGATCCATGGGGGCCCGTGCCGCCGTCGTTTGCCATCATGGAGCGGCTCAAGCGGCGCTTCGATCCCCAGGGCCGCCTGAGCCCCGGCCGCTTCGTTGGAGGACTGTGATGACCGCGCCACGCAAGCTGCTCGACGAGTGCGTCCACAGCGGGTTCTGCCTGCCGTCCTGCCCGACGTACCAGTCGTGGGGCCAGGAGATGGACTCGCCGCGCGGCCGGATCCACCTGATGAAGGCGGTGGCCGAGGGCAAGGAGCCGCTCACCCGCGCGACCGTCGGTCACTTCGATCGCTGCCTGGGCTGCATGGCGTGCGTGCCGGCCTGCCCGTCGGGCGTGAAATACAACCTGCTCATCGAGGAGACCCGCGCGGCCGTCGAGCGCACCCACCGGCGGTCCCTGGCCGATCGGGTGTTCCGCGGCATGATCTTCGCGCTGTTCCCGTATCCGCGGCGCCTCAAGGTTGCCGTGTTGTTCCAGCTGGTCTACCAGCGCAGCGGCCTGCGCTGGCTCGCCCACCGGCTGGGCCTGGTGAAGCTCCTGACCCGGCGGCTGCGGAACCTCGAGGCGCTGATGCCGCCGGTCGCGGTCCGCCAGCTCACCGATCGGCTGCCGGCGCATCAGCCTGCCGCCGGCCCGGCCCGCGCGCGCGTCGCGCTGCTGCCCGGCTGCGTGCAGCGCGTGTACTTCCCCGAGGTCAACCAGGCGACCCTGCGCGTGCTCGCCGCCGAGGGCTGCGAGGTCGTGGTCCCGCCGGGCCTCGGCTGCTGCGGCGCCCTCTCGGTGCACGCCGGGCGCGACGACGAAGCCCGCCGCCTCGCCCGCGCGGCGATCGCGGCGCTGGAGCGCACCGGGGCCGACACCATCGTCGTCAACGCCGCCGGCTGCGGCTCGTCGATGAAGGAGTGGGCGCACCTGTTCAAGGATGATCCGGCATGGTCGGAACGCGCCGCGAAGCTGGCGGCCAAGGTCAAGGACGTGGCCGAGCTCCTGGCCGCCCTGGGCCCGGTCGCCCCCCGCCACCCGGTGCCGCTCAAGGTCGCCTACCACGACGCCTGCCACCTGGCGCACGCGCAGCGGGTCCGGGCCCAGCCCCGCGCGTTGCTCGCGGCGATCCCGGGCCTCGAGCTGGTCGAGCTCGACAGCGACACCTGCTGCGGCAGCGCGGGGGTCCATAACCTGCTCGAGCCGGAGAGCGCACGCGAGATCGGCCAGCGCAAGGTCGCCAGCGTGCTCGCCGCCGGGCCCGAGCTCCTGGTCAGCGCCAACCCGGGGTGCACGCTGCAGATCCAGATGCTGCTGCGTGAGCGCGGCCAGGACGTGCGATGCGCCCATACGATCGAGGTCCTGGACGCGTCGATCCGCGGTGTTCAGCCCGGCGACCCGGATCGCTAGCCGGCGCGCCCCCGGCGGCGACGACGCGGCACGCCACCCGCACTCCCGATCTGCCCGGCCGAGCAGCCTTGTTCGGGATCATGGCATTGGGGCCGCTGCATGTAGGCGGTGTACGCCTCGCGATTGCAAAACACCTGATCAGACGCACCCGTTTCATGTTTCCGGCCCTTGTTCTAGGTTCACCACAACCGGCGCTGTTTGACTCGCAACTCGTTCGTGAAGGAACTCACCGTGTACGAGCAGAACTACAACCCGCTTGGGAACGTGTTCCTGTCCACCGTGACCGCGGCGGTGCCGATCGCGGTCCTGCTCTACTTCATCGCGCTGCATCCGCACCGCGACAAGCAGGGCCAGCGCCACCTCGGCATCTCGGCGCCGTATGCCGCGTTCCTCGGCGTGATCGCGGCGTTCCTGGTGTCCTGCCTGGCGTTCCGCATGCCCGTGCCGACGGCGGTCTC
>Ga0308175_100000308_pt1 | contig 35559 bp, 42 predicted proteins | sample PhyCR1_3_FD_203893 | JGI IMG/M metagenome (GOLD analysis project Ga0308175, IMG submission 203893) | Soil microbial communities from UC Gill Tract Community Farm, Albany, California, United States - DLSLS.C.R1 | ecosystem: Environmental > Terrestrial > Soil > Agricultural land | place: USA...
CCGCGGCGCTCGACTCCTACATCCCGGAGCCGGTCCGCGAGCTCGACAAGCCCTTCCTGATGCCGATCGAGGACATCTTCTCGATCACCGGCCGCGGCACCGTCGCCACCGGCCGCGTCGAGCAGGGGATCGTCAACACCGGCGACGAGGTCGAGATCGTCGGTATCAAGGACACCACCAAAACCACGGTTACCGGGGTCGAGATGTTCCGCAAGCTCCTCGACGAGGGTCAGGCGGGCGACAACATCGGCGCCCTGCTCCGCGGTACCAAGCGCGAGGAGATCGAGCGCGGCCAGGTTCTCTGCAAGCCCGGCTCGATCACTCCGCACACCAAGTTCAAAGCCGAGGTCTACTGCCTGAAGAAGGAGGAGGGTGGTCGCCACACTCCGTTCTTCTCCGGTTACCGGCCTCAGTTCTACTTCCGGACCACCGACGTAACCGGGATCGCCAACCTCCCCGAGGGGACGGAGATGGTGATGCCGGGAGACAACGTCGAGATGACGATCGAGCTGATCCAGCCGATCGCGATGGACCCGGGTCTGCGGTTCGCCATCCGCGAGGGTGGCCGCACCGTCGGCTCCGGCGTCGTCGCCGAGGTCATCGAGTAGCGACGCCACCAGGGACGGGCGCCTGCCCGTCCCGAACCCCGCCTCCGGGCGGGGAGACAACTGCAAGGACATACGACCGGGGCGGCGCCCCAAGCACAAGGGGCCCCGCCCTCTTTGCGCGGTAAAGCGAAGAGAAAGACAAGAGACGCACCGAAGTGGCAACCATCGCGGCACAGAAAATCCGGATCCGACTGAAGGCGTACGACCACGACGCCATAGATCGGGCTGCCAAAGAGATCGTCGAGACCGCCGAGCGCACCGGCGCCACGGTCTCGGGTCCCGTGCCGCTGCCGACGGAGAAAAACGTCTACTGCGTGATCCGCTCGCCGTTCAAGGACAAGGACTCGCGCGAGCACTTCGAGATCCGCACCCACAAGCGGCTGATCGACATCCTCCAGCCGTCGCCGAAAACCGTCGACTCGCTGCAGCGCCTCGACTCGCTGCCGGCGGGCGTCGACATCGAGATCAAGCTCTAGCTCCTGATGGCGGCGATCCTCGGCAAGAAGCTCGGCATGACCCAGGTCTTCCAGGAGGACGGCAGCGTCATCCCGGTGACCGTGATCGAAGCCGGCCCCTGCAAGGTGACCGCGGTCCGCAACTCCGATCGCGACGGCTACGCCGCCGTCCAGCTCGCCTTCGGCGAGGTCAAGCAGGGCAAGCTCAGCAAGGCCGAGGAAGGCCACCTGAAGAAGGCCGGCTCTGCCCCGATGCGGCACCTGGTCGAGTTCCGCGACGAGGATCTCGGCGCCGAGGAGGGCCCGAAGGTCGGCGACGACGTCACCGTCGAGGGCTTCGAGGCGGGCCAGAAGGTCAAGGTCGCCGGGATCTCAATCGGCAAGGGCTTCCAGGGCGGGATCAAGCGCCACAACTTCAGCCGCGGACCGGTAAGCCACGGCTCCCACAATGTTCGCGCCCCGGGCTCGATCGGCGCCAGCGCATTCCCCGCCCGCGTCTTCAAAGGGATGCGGATGCCGGGCCAGATGGGCAACAAGCGGGTCACCCAGAAGGGGCTCGAGATCGCCGACGTCGACGCCGAGCGCAACCTGCTGCTGATCAAAGGCTCGGTGCCCGGTTCCCGCAACGGCATCGTCGAGGTGAGGACCGATGGCTAAAGCAACCGTCCTCGGCAAATCGACCAAAGCCGACCTGCCGAAAGAGCTCTTCGCCGAGCCCTTCCACCAGTCGTTGGTCCACGAGGCCGCCCGCGCCGATCTCAACGCTCGTCGCCGCGGCACCGCCTCGACCCTGACCCGCGGCGAGGTCGCCTTCACGACCGCCAAGGCCTGGCGCCAGAAGGGCACCGGCCGCGCGCGCGTCGGCACGCTCGGCGTCCCCAACCGCTTCGGCGGCGGCGTCGCCTTCGGCCCGAAGCCGCGCAAGTACACGGTCAAGGTCAATCGCAAAGCCCGCCGCAAGGCGATGCGCTCGGCCCTCTCGGTCCACGCCGAGCGCGACTCGGTCGCCGTCCTCGACGCCAAGGACTTCGAGACTCCGTCGACCAAGTCGGCCGCCCAGGCGCTGGCCAAATGGGGTGCCAGGAACCCGATCCTCCTCCTCGTCACCGCCGAGGAGATCGGGGCGATGAAGAGCTTCCGCAACCTTCCCCGCACCCAGGTGCTCGAGGTCGGCGCCGCCGGCGTCGCCGACGTGATCGGCGCCGCGGCCGTGGTGATCTCCGAAACCGCGCTCGAAACCCTGAAGGAGAGGCTCGGCTGATGGACGCCCGCACGATCCTCATCCGCCCGGTGATCTCGGAGAAGAGCTACGCGCTGATCGCCGAGGGCAAGTACACCTTCCGGGTCGATGACCGCGCCCACAAGACCCAGATCGCGCAGGCGGTCGAAGAGGTCTTCGGGGTCGACGTGGCAGGCGTGCGGACGGCGAAGGTGCGCTCGAAGCCGAAGCGCCGCGGCCTCACCAAAGGCAAGACCCGTGCTTGGAAGAAGGCGATCGTCCAGCTGGCGCCGGGCGAACGAATCGAGCTGTTCGAGGGCGCCGAGACCGCCTAGGAGACCTAGAGATGCCGAACCGCAAAACCAAACCGACCAGCCCGGGCCGCCGCTTCGCGACCTACCCGTTGCGCGAGCAGCTGACCGCGAGCGAGCCGGAGCGGAAGCTGACCGAAGGGCTGAAAAAGTCCGGCGGCCGCAACTCCAACGGTCGCGTCACCGCCCGCCACCGCGGCGGGGGCGCCAAGCGGCGCTACCGCAAGATCGACTTCAAGCGGCTCAAGGACAGCGTGCCCGCCAAGGTCGCCTCGATCGAGTACGACCCCAACCGCACCTGCTACATCGCCCTCCTGCACTACGCCGACGGACACAAGGACTACATCCTCGCCCCGGCGCAGCTGGCGGTCGGCGACGTCGTCAAATCGGGTCCCGAGGCCGACATCAAACCCGGCCACGCGATGGAGCTGAGCCAGATGCCGACCGGCACGATCGTCCACAACGTCGAGATGATTCCCGGCCAGGGCGGCAAGCTCGGCCGCTCCGCCGGCACCTCGATCCAGCTGGTCGCGAAGGAGGGGGAGATGGTGACCCTGCGCCTTCCCTCCTCGGAGATGCGGATGGTCCGCGCCAACTGCCGCGCCAGCATCGGCGTCCTCTCCAACGCCGAGCACCAGAACTTGAAGGTCGGCAAGGCCGGTCGCAGCCGCCACAAGGGCAAGCGCCCGCAGAGCCGCGGCGTCGCGATGAACCCCGTCGACCACCCGCACGGCGGCGGCGAGGCGCATCACACGCCTGGCGGCCACCCGGTGACCCCATGGGGCAAGCCGACTCTCGGCTACCGGACCCGCAAGAAGGGCAAGCAGTCCGACCGCTACATCGTCCGCGGCCGACGCCGCGGCAAGAAGAAGGGCCGTTAGAGATGGGACGTTCGACGAAAAAGGGCCCGTGGGTCGAGGAGCGCCTGATGGGGCGGATCACGGCGCTGAACGAGGCCAACAAAAAACAGATGCTGAAAACCTGGTCGCGGACCTCGACGATCTTCCCGGAGATGGTCGGCCACACGATCGCCGTCCACGACGGCAAAAAACACGTCCCGGTCTTCATCTCGGAGTCGATGGTCGGGCACAAGCTCGGCGAGTTCGCGCCGACCCGGACCTTCCGCTCGCACGGCGGTAAGGAATAGCGATGGCCGACGAGAAAAAAGACAAAAAAGCGTCGAAACCCGCAGCCAAAAAACCGGCTGCCAAAAAAGCTCCGGCCAAAAAAGCTGCTGCGAAAAAAGACTCGAAAGCCAAAAGCAAAGAGAAAAAAGCCGAGGGCAAAAAAGAGTCGAAAGGCAAAAAAGAGCCGGCGAAAAAAGCGGCTCCGAAAAAAGCCAAAAAACCTGCCGCTCCTCCGGTCGTCAAAGCGAAAGCGCGCTATGTGCGGATCGCCCCTCGCAAGGCGCGGCTGATCGCCGACCAGGTGCGCGGCATGCACATCGAGCAGGCGCGGGCCCTGCTGGAGTTCTCGCCCCGCGGCGCCGCCCACCCGATCCAGAAGCTGATCAACTCCGCCGCCGCCAACGCGGAAAACAACCACGACCTGATCGGCGACGAGATGCGCGTCTCCTCGATCACCGTCGACGAGGGGCCGACCCTGCGCCGCTTTCGCCCGCGGGCGATGGGCCGGGCGACCCCGATCAACAAGCGAACCAGCCACATTGCCGTGGCTCTGACCCCGGTGGAGGACTAAGCATGGGACAGAAGATCCACCCCGAGGGTTTCCGCGTCGGCTACATCCACGACTGGAAGTCGAACTGGTACGAGGACAAAAACTTTGCCGACGTCCTCCAGGAAGACCTGCAGATCCGGGACCACATCGAAAACAAGCTTTCCCACGCCGGCCTCTCGAGCATCACGATCGAGCGCCGCGGCGAGGTCGCTGTGGACATCCACACGGCCCGCCCGGGCATCGTCATCGGCAAGTCCGGCAGTGAAGTCGACGCCCTGCGCAAAGAGCTGCACAAGCTCACCGGCAGCCCGGTGAAAGTGAACATCCGCGAGGTCAAGCGCCCCGAGCTCGACGCCAAACTGGTCGCCCAGTCGATCGCCGAGCAGCTGCAGAACCGGGTCGCCTTCCGGCGGGCGATGAAACGCGCCCTCACCTCGGCGATGCGGTCCGGCGCCAAGGGCGTCAAGGTCCAGGTCTCCGGCCGTCTCGGCGGCGCTGAGATGGCGCGGACCGAACAGTATTCCGACGGTCGCGTGCCGCTGCACACGCTGCGCGCCGACATCGACTACGGCTTCTTCGAGGCCCGCACGACGACCGGCCGGATCGGCGTCAAATGCTGGATCAACAAGGGCGAAGTGATGCCGGAGGGCTTCCGCTCCGACCTCATCTCCGCCGACGAGGCCCCGCAGTCAGGCCGCGGCGGCGGCCGTCGCGACGATCGCGGCGGCGGCGGGCGTGGACGCGACCGCGGTGGGCGCGGCCCCGGTGGAGATCGCGGCGGGCGCGGCGGCGGCGGCCGTGGGCCCGGCGGCGGCGGCCGCGGCGGACAGCGCGGAGGTGGTCGCTGATGCTGATGCCGAAACGGGTCAAGCACCGCAAACAGTTCCGCGGCCGCATGCGCGGCAACACCAAGGGCGGCAGCTCCGTCGCCTTCGGCGAGTACGGGATCAAGGCCGTCGAGCGCGGCTGGATCACCAACCGCCAGATCGAGGCCGCCCGTGTGGCGATGACCCGCAAGATCAAACGTGGCGGCAAGGTCTGGATCAACGTCTTCCCCGACAAGCCCTACACGAAGAAGCCGGCCGAGACCCGGATGGGCTCCGGCAAGGGCAACCCGGAGGGTTGGGTCGCCGTCGTCAAGCCCGGCAAGGTGATGTTCGAGCTGGCGGGCGTCCCCGAGGAGCTGGCGCGCGAAGCGCTGCGCCTCGCCGGTCACAAGCTTCCCGTGAAAACCAAATTCGTCATGCGCGAAGGGGCCGGCGAGTGATGAAGGCGGCCGAGGTGCATAACCTGAAAGACGACGAGCTGGTGGCGAAACTGATCGACGCCAAGCAGGAGGCGTTCGCCCTGCGCTTCCGCAACGCCACCGGCGAGCTCGAGAACACCGCCCGCCTCGGACAGGCGAAGCGGGACATCGCAAGACTTTTGACGGTCGCGCGCCAGCGCGGCATCGATGTGGAGAAAGAGACCCGACGGATATGAGCGACGACGAGCAGAAAAAAGACGAGACGACCGAGGAGCCTCAAACCGAGGAGCCGCAGGCCGAGGCGCCCCAGGACGAGAGTCCCGCGGAGGAGGCTCCTGTCGCGGAGGAAGAACCTGCGCCGGCTGAGGAAGCTGCCGCCGAGCCGAACCCCGAGGACGACCTTCCCTGGAAGGAGCGGCGGCGCTTGCAGAAATCGCGGCGGCAGCCGCGGAAAGCAGGTCCCTCCGGTCCTGAGGACCGCAAGGCGCAGCGCGCCGAGGATCGCAAGCGCAAGGCGACGCTGCGGCGTAAACAGCGTGCCGCCGCCAAAGCCGCACATACCGCCGGAACCGGCACGCCGCCGGCCGAGCGCGAGTCGAACGCGGCCAAGGTGCGCCAGGGGATTGTCGTCTCCAGCAAAGGCGACAAGTCGATCACCGTCCGCATCGACATCGCCCGCCGTCACCGCACTTACGAGAAGATCGTCCGCAGCTCGACCAAGCTGCACGCCCACGACGAGAAAAACGAGGCAGGCGAGGGCGACGTCGTCCGCGTGATCGAGACCCGGCCGCTCTCCAAGACCAAGCGCTGGCGCCTGGTCGACGTGGTGGAGAAGGCGAGGTAGGGCGATGATCCAGCAGGAGTCCAGGCTCAAGGTCGCCGACAACTCGGGCGCGCGGGAGATCCTCTGCATCCGCGTCAAAGGCGGCTCGCACCGGCGCTACGCCAGCGTCGGCGACGTCATCACCGCGACCGTCAAATCTGCCAGCCCGCAGGGCGGCGTCCGCAAGGGCGAGGTCGTGCAGGCGGTCGTCGTCCGCACCCGCAAGCCGCTCAGCCGCCCCGACGGCACCTACATCTCCTTCGACGAGAACGCCGCGGTCCTGATCGACCCGGCCAGCAACAACCCCCGCGGAACCCGCATCTTCGGCCCCGTCGCGCGCGAACTGCGCGATCGCAACTTCATGAAAATCATCTCGCTCGCCCCGGAGGTGCTCTAGCGATGGCCAAGTCCATGCGCATCCGCACCGACGACCAGGTGCTGATCATCGGCGGCAAGGACGCCGGCAAGAAAGGCCGCGTCACCCGCACCGATCCGAAGAAGCGCCGCGTCTACGTCGAGAACCTCAACATCATCAAGCGCCACGAACGGCCGCGCTCGCAGGGCGACCTGAAAAACGCCCAGGCCGGGGGGATCGTCGAAAAGGAGGGGCCGATCGACGTCTCAAACGTGATGCTGCTCGACCCCAAAGACAACAAGCCGACCCGGATCGGCGTCCGCGTCGACAAAGGCGGCAAGCGCGTCCGCTACGCGAAGCGGTCCGGAAACGAGATCGGCTGATGGAGGCGACCGTGGCATCCACCTCCCAGGCCGCGCCGCCGCCGCGCCTGCGCGACAAATACGAGCAGGACGTGCTGCCGGCGCTGACGCAGAAATTCGGCTACTCGACCCGGATGGAGGCGCCGCGCCTGGAGAAGATCACGCTCAACATGGGCCTCGGCACCGAGAAACAGGACAAACGCTCCTTCGAAGCCGCCCAGGAACAGCTGGCGATCATCGCCGGCCAGCACCCGAACGTGCGCCGCGCCCGCAAGTCGGTCGCTTCCTTCAAGCTGCGCGAGGGGATGCCGGTCGGCGTCTCGGTGACGTTGCGCCGGGCCCGCATGTGGGAGTTCCTCGACCGCCTGGTCTCGATCGCGGTGCCGCGGATCCGCGACTTCCGCGGCCTCAACCCGCGCTCCTTCGACGGCCGCGGCAACTACTCCATGGGCGTCAAAGAGCAGTTGATCTTCCCCGAAATCGACTACGACTCGGTCGACGTCGTCCGGGGTCTGGACGTGACGATCACGACTTCCGCTAAAACTGACCTCGAGGCTTTCGAGCTGCTGCTCGGATTGGGCATGCCCTTCGCCCAGGGGGGTCGCCCCGGTCAGGCCGAGCGGGAAGCGAAAGAAAAAGAAGCCGAAGAAGAGCAGCTCAAAGAGGAAGCCCGCCAGAAGGCTGAAGTCGAGCAGGCGGCCCTCGAGCAGCTGAAAGAGGAGAACCCGGAGGCCTACGCCAAGCCCGAAGGCGAGGACGAGGGTGCCGCCGAGGGCGGAGACGATGAGGCCGCAGACACGGCCGAGGAGAGTTCTGAGAATGGCTAAGACTTCGATGAAGGTGAAGCAGGGGCGGAAGCCGAAGTTCAAGACGCGGCAGTACAACCGCTGCCGTCGTTGTGGTCGCCCCCGCGCCTATTACCGCAAATTCGGCCTCTGCCGGATCTGCCTCCGCGACGCCGCCCACGAGGGGTACATCCCCGGAATGACCAAGTCGAGCTGGTAGGAAGATGCACACCGACCCGATCGCCGATTACCTGACCCGGATCCGCAACGGAATCCGCGCCGGTCACGACGAGGTGGAGATCCCGTTCTCCAACCTCAAGCTCGAGCTGTCCCGGATCCTCAAGGAGCAGGGGTACATCAAGGACTTCAGCCGCAAGCCGGCGCGCGTCGGCGAGCTGATCAACGTCGAGCTCAAGTACACCCAGGACCGCCAGCCGGTGATCCTCGGGATCGAAAGGGTCTCGCGCCCGGGCCGGCGCCGCTACGTCAACCACGAAAACGTGCCCCGCGTCGACGGCGGAACCGGGACCGCGATCGTCAGCACCTCGGTCGGCGTGATGACCGGCCACGAAGCCCGCAGCAAGGGCGTCGGCGGCGAGGTTGTCGCCTACGTCTGGTGACGGTGAGCTAGATGAGCCGAATCGGAAGAAAGCCCGTTCCCGTCCCGGACGCCGTCTCGGTCGAGATCGGCGAGGGCAACATCGCCGTCAAGGGCCCGAAGGGGGAGCTGCGGCAGAACCTCTCGCCGGAGATGAAGATCGAGCAGGAGGACGGCGCCGTCACCGTCGCCCGTCCCACCGATCGCGGCGAGCACCGCGCCCTCCACGGCCTCACCCGCAGCCTGATCGCGAACATGGTCGAGGGCGTCACCGACGGCTTCGAGAAGCGGCTGGAGATCCAGGGCGTTGGCTACCGCGCTGCCCTGAAAGGGAAAAAACTGGAGCTCGCGCTCGGCTACTCGCACCCGGTTGCGATCGACGCGCCGGAGGGAATCGACTTCGAAGTTCCGCAGCCGACCGAAATCATCATCAAAGGCATCGACAAGCAGCTCGTCGGCCAGGTCGCCGCGGACATCCGCAAGCGCCGCCCGCCGGAGCCCTACAAGGGCAAGGGCATCCGCTACAAGGACGAGCAGGTTCTGCGGAAGGTGGGTAAGCGCGCATGACCGTTCTCACCAAGCGCCAGCGTCGGCTCAAACGGCGCCGCCGGGTTCGCGCCCGCGTCAAAGGCACCGCCGAGCGGCCGCGGCTTTCCGTCTACCGCTCGAACAAGGGTGTCTTCGCCCAGCTCATCGACGACACCAAAGGCCACACCGTGGCCGCGGTCAACTGGATCGAGCCGGATCTGCGCAAGCTCACCGCCTCCGAGCAGGCGAAGAAGGCCGGCGAACTGCTGGCCGAGCGGGCGAAGAGCGCCGGCGTCGAAACCTGCGTCTTCGACCGCGGCGGCTACCAGTACCACGGTCGCGTCAAGGCGCTCGCCGACGGCGCGCGAGAGGGGGGTCTGGCTTTCTAGAACCGTAGTTTCGCTACGGTGGGCCGCTGCTTATGAAGGGAATGGACGTAAAGAACGTAGAGACCGTCAGCCCCCGCGGACTTGACCTGCAGGAGCGCGTGATCGAGATCAACCGCGTCGCCAAGGTGGTCAAGGGCGGTCGCCGCTTCTCCTTCACCGCCCTGGTCGCCGTCGGCGACGAGGAGGGTGTCGTCGGGATCGGCTACGGCAAGGCCCGCGAGGTCCCGTTGGCGATCCAGAAGGGCGTCGAGGACGCCCGCAAGAACTTGATCCGGGTGCCCAAATACGGGAACACCATCACCCATCGCATCATCGGCCGCTTCGGCGCCGGTCACGTCGTCCTCCGCCCGGCCAGCCCCGGTACCGGCGTCATCGCCGGCGGCGGCGTCCGCGCCGTGCTCGAGCTCGGCGGCGTCCGCGACGTCCTCACCAAGAGCATCGGCACCCAGAACCCGATCAATCTCGTCAAGGCGACGATGGACGGTCTGGTGCGGCTGCGGCGGCCCGAGGAGGTTGCGGAGCTGCGCGGCTTGACGATCAGCCAGGTGCTCGGGCTTGATGGCAACGGGAACGGGGCCGTCGAGACGATTTCTGATGAGGACGCTGGGGCCGCGGGTCCTGTCGCCGCAGGGGACCCACCCCCAGCTGCAGAGCAGCAGGGGGTCCCCCCTACGACGCCACCCACGGCAGAGGCCGCTGAGCCAGCCGCCAGTGAGCCGTCCGAGGGCGGTGAGCAGGCGTGAGCAAAGTCAAGGTCCGCCAGGTTCGTTCCGCCGCGAAGACCAATCCGAATCAGAAAGCGACTTTGAAGGCGCTGAAGCTGGGGCGGATCGGTAAATCGGCCGAGCTGAAGGATTCTGAGCAGCTGCAGGGGCAGCTGCGGGTCGTCTCGCACCTGGTGGAGGTCGACGGTGGCTGAGAAAGCCGAGAAAACTCCCTCAAAGAAAGCGTCGAAGGAGACTTCGCGGACCGAAGAGATCGGCCTTCACAACCTGAAGCCGAAGCCCGGCTCGAGGAAGCCGCGCAAGCGGATCGGCCGTGGCGAGGGCAGCGGCCTGGGCAAGACCTCTGGCCGCGGCCACAAGGGTGCCGGCTCGCGTTCGGGCCGCAAGCGCAAGGCCGGCTACGAGGGCGGCCAGAACCCGATCCACATGCGGATGCGAAAGCTGCGCGGCCCGCACAAAAAGCAGTCGATGCCCTTCGAGAACTTCCGCACCAAGACTCAGCCCGTCAACCTCTCCGACCTCGAGGAGCGCTTCGACAGCGGCGCTGAAGTCACCCCCGCGAGCCTGAAGGAGAAGGGCCTTGCGACTCGCAAGGACCCTGTGAAGATCCTCGCTCGGGGTGAGATCAAGAAGAAGCTCGAGGTTCACGCGCATGCGTTCAGCGCGGCCGCGAAGGAGCAGATAGAAGCGGCCGGCGGTTCCTGTCACACTCTGGAGCCGTAATGCTCAAAACGATTCTCAACGCGTTCAGCGTTGCCGACATCCGCAAGAAGCTCGCCTTTACGGCAGCGATGCTGGCGCTGTACCGGCTTGGCGCCTACATCCCGGCTCCTGGGGTGGACACGCAGGCCGTGAAGGAAATCCAGAACAACTTTGGCGGCTCCGGAGTCCTCGGCTTCCTCAACCTCTTCTCCGGCGGCGGCCTCTCGCGGCTCAGCCTCTTCGCGCTGGGGATCATGCCCTACATCACGGCTTCGATCATCCTGCAGCTGCTGACCGTGGTTGTGCCTTCGCTCGAGCGCCTGCAGAAAGAGGGCGAAGTCGGGCAGCAGAAGATCACCCAGTACACGCGCTACCTGACCGTCGGCCTCGCCTTCGCCCAGTCGATCGGCTACGTCTTCCTCTTCCGCTCCTTCGGTAACAGCGCCAACACCGAAGTCGTCGGCCAGCTCACCGCCCCGCGCCTCTTCCTGATCGTCATCTGCCTGACCGCCGGCTGCACCCTCTTGATGTGGCTGGGGGAGCTGATCACCCAGCGGGGGATCGGCAACGGGATCTCGCTGATGATCTTCGCCTCGATCGCCTCCAGCATCCTCCCCGGGCTCTCGAAGTGGTGGAACAACCCCGATCAGGTCTTCGTCGTGATGATGCCCTTCATCGCCCTCGCCGTGATCGTCGCGATCGTCTTCGTCCAGGAGGGCCAGCGCCGGATCCCGGTCCAGTACGCGAAACGCGTCGTCGGCCGCAAAATGACCTCGGGCGGGTCGACCTACCTGCCGCTGCGGGTCAACATGGCCGGCGTCATCCCGGTCATCTTCGCCGCCTCGATCATGGCCTTCCCCTCGACGGTCGGGCAGATGCTCAACACGCCGACCGCGCTCGACTTCGCCGCCTTCTTCGGGCCCAACACCTGGGCCTACGTGGTCGGCGAGGTCTTCTTCATCATCGTCTTCACCTACTTCTATACGGCGGTCACCTTCAACCCGGTCGACCAGGCCGACAACCTGAAGAAATACGGCGGCTTCATCCCCGGCGTCCGTCCTGGGCGCCCGACCGCCGAGTACCTCGACCGGATCCTCTCGCGCCTGACCTTCCCCGGCGCGCTCTACCTCGGCGCCGTCGCCGCCCTGCCGACGATCCTGATCAGCCAGACGGCGGCGAACTTCTACTTCGGCGGCACCTCGATCCTGATCGTGATCGGCGTCGCCCTGGACACGGTCAAGCAGCTGGAGGCGCAGTTGATGATGCGCAACTACGAGGGCTTCCTCAAATAGTCTGAGGAGCCTGCAAAGCTGCGCATCTCGGGGTCCTCGGTCGTCTCCTCGGGTCACGCACTAATGTGCGCTCCCCTCGTCGACTTCCCTGCATCCCCCGACCTGCTTGCTTTTCGGCCCCTCAGACCCATTTGAAAGAGTTGATTTGAGCCTATGTCGGAGCTGAATCTCGTACTTCTAGGCCCTCCCGGTTCCGGCAAGGGAACTCAAGGAGAGCGGCTGAATGAAGATCTGCGGCTGCCTTACTACGCGACCGGGGACATTCTCCGCGGCGCGGTGCGCGACGAAACCGCGCTTGGGCGGGAAGCGAAGGAGTACATGGACAGGGGCGACCTCGTCCCCGACGAGGTGATCGTCGGCGTGATCGCCGATCGGATCGATTCCAGCGAGGCACTCGACGGCTTCATCCTCGACGGCTTTCCTCGCACCACTCCCCAGGCCGAGGCCCTCGACGCGAAGCTGAGCGAGCTCGGGCGGGCGGTGACGGCGGTGCTGCTGATCGACGTCTCCGACGACGAGGTCGTACGGCGGCTCGGCGGCCGGCGCACCTGCGAGGAGAACGGGCACGTCTTCCACGTCGAGTTCGAACCGCCCAAGCAGGAGGGCGTCTGCGACATCGACGGCTCGCCGCTGATCGTCCGCGACGACGACAAGCCCGAGGTGATCCGCAAGCGCCTTGAGACCTACCACGAGAAGACCAAGCCGCTCGTCTCCTATTACGACAGCCGCGGCGTCCTGCGCCGGATCGCCGGCGAGGCGGCGCCGGACGAGGTCGCCGAGCAGGTCCGCCGCACCCTGGCGACGTTGCGGATGGAGCAGGACGAGGCCGTCTGAAGCGGCTCCGGCGACCGGCGGGGCGCCGACCACTAGCGTGTACCGGATGATCATCAAAAAGTCCCCGGATGAGGTCGAGAAGATGGCCGCCTCGGGCGCGATTCTCGTCCGCTGCCTGAAGATGCTCGCCGCCAAGGCGCGGGCCGGGACGACGACCGGCGAACTCGATGCCGCCGCCGAGAAATTCATCCGCTCACAGGGCGCCGAGCCGGCCTTCAAGGGCTACCGCGGCTTCCCCGGGTCGATCTGCGCTTCACCGAACTCGATGGTCGTCCACGGGATCCCCGGGGACTACGAGCTGAAGCGGGGCGACGTGATCTCGATCGACGTCGGTGTGATCAAGGACGGTTGGGTCTCTGACGCGGCGATGACGCTGCCGATCGGTCCCGTCAGTCCCGAGGCCCAGAAGCTGCTCAAGGTGACGAAAGCATCGCTCTTCGCCGGGGTCGAGCAGATGCGGCCGGGGAACCACCTCGGCGACGTCTCCAGCGCGATCCAGCGAACCGTCGAGATCGAGGGCCTCTCGATCATCCGCACCCTGGTCGGCCACGGCATCGGCAAAGACATGCACGAGGAACCGCAGGTGCCGAACTTCGGCGAGCCCGGCAAGGGGCCGGAGCTTGAGGTGGGAATGGTGCTGGCGATCGAGCCGATGGTCAACGTCGGCGGCCCGCTGGTGCGGATGGGAGAGGACGGCTGGTCGGTCTACTCCGAAGACGGCTCCCTTGCCGCCCACTTCGAGTTCACGGTCGCGGTGACCCCCGAGGGGCCGCGGATCCTCACCCCCTGGCACGAATCCGAGTAGCCGCAGCGCCGGGCGAGTAGTCTGTTCCGTGCGGTGGGGCGCCGCAACGGGAAGGAGTGGTTCCTTGCGTCATCGAGTTCTGTCTCGCCTCGGCTTTGCGCCGCTGATCGCCGCGCTTGCGTTTCTCGCGATCATCGCCCCGGCCGCCACCGCCGCAACCCCCGAACCGTATGGCGCCAACGACGCCGGCGGCTTCCGCAACGTGCTGCCGCCGGGAGAGAACGGGACCGCCGATTTCTCCGAAGTCCTCGCCTCGCGCGGGTCCGCGCACCTGCTGCCGCCGCACTTCGCCGACCAGCAGCCGCTCTACGAAAATCTCCTTTACGCGAGCCCGACGCTGAGCGAAGACCAGATCCCCAGCTACTTCAAGGACGCGACCTTCGGCGTTCCCGCCGGCGAAGTCGAATCGACGATCGAACCGCGACCCGGGGTGACGATCGTCCGCGACAAAGCCTTCGGCGTGCCCCACGTCTACGGAACCACCCGCGCCGACACGATGTTCGGCGCCGGTTACGCGGGCGCCGCCGACCGCCTCTTCCTTATGGACGTCCTCCGCCATACCGGCCGCGCCGAACTCGCCTCCTTCCTCGGCGGTTCCAACGCCGGGGCGGATGCGAGCCAGTGGAGCTTCGCCCCCTACACCGAAGCCGACCTCGAAAGGCAGCTCGCCCAGGCGCCCGAACAGTTCGGGCAGCTGGGGCAGCAGGCGGTCGACGACGTCAGCGCCTACGTCGAAGGGATCAACGCCTACATCACCGCCGCCGACCTCAACCCGCACCTGAAGCCGGGCGAGTACACGCTGCTCGGCAAGCCGATGGAACCGTGGAAACCGACCGACGTCATCGCGATCGCCTCGCTGGTCGGCGGCATCTTCGGCCAGGGCGGCGGCAACGAGCTGAATTCGGCGCTGACGATGCAGGCCTTCGTCAAGCGGATGGGCAAGAAGGCCGGGCGCAAGGCCTGGCTCGGCTTCCGCTCCAAGAATGACCCCGAAGCGCCGACGACGGTCTCGAAAGCCTTCCCTTACGAGACCCGCAGCGCCTTCGCCAAGCGCGGCCTCGCGCTCCCAGACCGCAACAGCGTCCGCTTCACCGATACCGCCGCGACCGCCTCGAGCGCGGCGCCGCCGGCGAGCGGCCTCGCCACCGTCGGCGCCCGTCTGCAGGCGGCGCTCGAAGCCGCCGGCCACGCCTCCAACTGGGAGCTGGTCTCGGCGAAAGAGTCGGCAACCGGACACCCGGTAGCGGTGATGGGCCCGCAGGTCGGCTACTTCGCGCCCCAGATCCTGATGGAGGAGGACCTCCACGGACCCGGGATCGACGCCCGCGGGGCCGCCTTCCCCGGGGTCAACCTCTACGTCGAGCTCGGCCACGGGCGCGACTACGCCTGGAGCGCGACGACCGCCACCTCCGACAACGTCGACACCTTCGCCGAGGTTCTCTGCAAGGACAACTTCCACTACCGCTACCGCGGCAAGTGCCTGGCGATGGAAAAGCTGGAAAAGAGCGAGAGCTGGACGCCGAACGCGGCCGACAGCACCCCGGCGGGCTCGCAGACGCTCGTCTCCTACCGCACCGTGCACGGGATCGTCTACGCCCGCGGCAAGGTCGGCGGCAAGAAGGTCGCCTTCGCCCGCCAGCGCAGCACCTACTTCCACGAGGCCGACTCGGTGATCGGGTTCGGCCAGCTGAACGAACCGGGGGTGATGACGGGCCCGCAGGGATTCAAGGAGGCGGTCTCCAACATCAATTTCCTCTTCAACTGGTCCTACATCGACTCCGAACACATCGCCTACGCGCTTTCGGGCTGGATGCCGCAGCGGGCGAAGGGCACCTCGCCGGACTTTCCGATCCTCGGCACCGGCGAATTCGACTGGAAGGGGTACAAGCCCGCGACCCGGCAGGCGAGCTGGCTGCCGTTCGCCAAGCACCCGCAGGCGGTCGACCCGCCGTTCCTCGTCTCCTGGAACAACAAGCAGGCGCCGAAGTGGGCGGCGGCCGACGACAAGTACAGCTACGGGCCGTTGTTCCGCTCGCAGATGATCGAAGACAAGGTCAAGGCGGCGACCAAGGGGCCGAAGAAGATCACGATCACCCAGCTGGTCCAGGCGATGGAGGAACCGGCGAGCCAGGATCTGCGTGGCTATCGCCTCCTGCCGACGCTTTTCAAGGCAATCGGCGAACCGAAATCAAAGCCGCTGCGTCAGGCGTTCGTGACCCTGCGCACCTGGCACGAACACGGCGCCCACCGCCGCGACCTCGACCGCGACGGCGTCTACGAGGAAAACGACGCAGTCGAACTGATGGACGCCTGGTGGCCGAAGCTGCTCGAAGGTGAGTTCAAGCCGGTGATCGGCGGCAAGGCCTACGGCCAGTTGGAAGGGATGGTGCGGACCGGCTCCTACACCGGCGGCTCGCCGACCGAACCGGACTTCTCCGATGGCTGGTGGAGCTACGTCTCCAAGGACCTGCGCGACCTCTTCGGGCCGAAGCCGAAGGCGCCCTGGAGCCGCGTCTACTGCGGCGGCGGTTCGAAGAAGAAGTGCCGGGCGATGCTGCAGCGGACTCTTAAGGCGGCGCTGAAGGTGACTCCGCAGCAGCTCTACGGGGGTGGCGACGGCGCCTGCGCGTCCAATCCCCAGCCGTCTTGCTTCGACCAGAATCGGCCCCAGGTGACCGGTGGGGTCTCGATGCCGCCGTTCCCGTTCCAGAACCGGCCTACTTTCCAGCAGGTGGTGACGCCCACGCAGCGCCTGCCGCGGTGAGCTGAAATCACAGATGTATGTGAAAGGAGTTGCAGAACTTTTTGTCTGAGGTGTAGTTTTGTATGCCATGGCCTGGGACGATCTCGACATGCAGATAGAGCAGTGGCAGGAGGACTTCAATCGGCGGGTAGAGGAGGGTAGCCGTGAGCTGTGCAGCCGTTTCGAAGCTCTCGAACGGAGTTGCCGGGCGGCTGAGGAAGCTCGTCGCCGCGAGTGGGAGGCGGCGGAAGGCCGGGTGATGACCGCCGCCGAGAAACTGCAACACCAGCACGACGGGTTCATGCGACTGTTGAGCACCATGGGCGCCGAGTACATGAGAGCCCTCAACGCACTCGGCGAGGATATGGAACGACGATTCGCCGAAGGCAAGGAAGAAAATCGAGCCCAGACCGAAGCCTTGATGCGCATGCTGGACCGGCTGCCACCGCCCGAGAGACGATGAGCCAGGACGCCTTCGCAGCGGTAGACCGGTTCATCGGCGAGACGATCGTCGAGGAGGACGAAGGGCTTCGAGCCGCGATCACCGCCGCCGAAGAGGCCGGGCTGCCTTCGATTCAGGTTTCGCCTCCGCAGGGGAAGCTGTTGCAGCTGCTGGTGCGGTTGGTCGGTGCGAAGCGGGTTCTCGAGTTCGGGACGCTTGGTGGCTACTCGGCGATCTTGATGGCGCGGGCGCTGCCGGAGCACGGGCGGCTGATTTCGCTGGAGGCGAAGGCGGAGTATGCGGAGGTGGCGCGGCGGAGCATCGATGCGGCTGGGGTGGGGGAGCAGGTCGAGATCCGGGTCGGGCCCGCGCTGGAGGCGCTGCCGGGGCTGGAGGAGGCGGGGCCGTTCGACCTCGTCTTCATCGACGCCGACAAGGTCAATACGCCCAACTACTTCGGCTGGGCGCTCGGGCGGACTCGTCCCGGCGGGCTGATCATCGCCGACAACGTCGTCCGCGACGGCAGCCTCGCCGACGTGGAGGATCCGGACGAGGCGACCAGGGCCCAGCGCCGCCTGCACGAGATGCTCCGCGGAGATTCCAGGGTCAGCGCCACTACTATTCAGACGGTCGGGGTCAAGGGCTATGACGGCTTCTTGATCGCCCTCGTCGAGGCTGCCTGACCGGGCACCGTCGAGGCCGCGCCCCTGCTATCTTTCTCCGTCGGCCTTGTTGGCCGGACGAATGTCTCTGCCGTCCGATTCATGGGGCGAGCAGGAATCCTGTAGTCGATACGAGATCCGGAGCGATGAAGGTTCGAGCTTCCGTCAAGCCGATGTGCGAGAAGTGCAAGGTAATCCGCCGAAATGGAGCGGTCCTGGTGATCTGCCAGAACCCGCGCCATAAGCAGAGGCAGGGCTAGTCGTGGCGCGGATCGCAGGCATCAACATCCCCGTCAACAAACGGGTCGAAATCGGACTCACCTACATCTTCGGGATCGGGCAGTCGACGGCGCAGCAGATCCTCGCCGAGGCGAAAGTCGACCCGAACACCCCGGTCAAGGACCTGACCGAGGACGAGGTGATGAAACTTCGCGAGGCGGTCGAGAACCGCGAGGTCGAGGGCGACCTTCGCCGCGAGCGCTCGCAGAACGTCAAACGGCTGATGGAGATCGGCTCCTACCGCGGCCTCCGCCACCGGCGCGGCCTCCCGGTCCGGGGTCAGCGGACGAAGACCAACGCCCGCGGCCGCAAGGGACCGCGACGCCTCAGCGTCGCCGGCAAGCGCAAGGTTTAGGTAGAGAGGCATGGCTGAGAAAAAACCCTCGAAAGGGCGCACCCGCCGCCGGGTGAAAAAGAACGTCACCTACGGGCAGGCGCACATCAAGACTTCCTTCAACAACACGATCGTCACCCTCACCGACACCGACGGCAACGTGATCGCCTGGGAGTCGGCCGGTTCGGCCGGGTTCAAAGGCTCGCGCAAGTCGACCCCGTTCGCCGCCCAGGTGACCGCCGACGCGGCCGCCAAAAAGGGCATGGAACACGGGCTCGAGCGGGTCGAAGTCTTCGCCAAGGGCGCCGGCTCGGGCCGCGAGACCGCGATCCGCTCGCTGCAGGCCGCCGGCCTCGACGTCACCACCGTCAAGGACGTCTCGCCGCAGGCCCACAACGGCTGCCGGCCGAAGAAGCGGAGGCGCGTCTAGTGGCTCGCGATACTTCCCCTCAGTGCAAGCAGTGCCGCCGCGAGGGCCAGAAACTCTTCCTCAAGGGTGAGCGCTGCTTCACCGACAAGTGCGGCGTCGAGCGTCGCTCCTACCCGCCCGGCGACCACGGCCGCGGTCGCATGCGCCAGTCCGAGTACCGGGTGCAGCTGCGCGAGAAGCAGAAGACGCGCCGCTACTACCAGGTGCTGGAGAAACAGTTCCGCGCCTACTACGACAAAGCTTCGCGCCAGGATGGCGTCACCGGCGAGAACCTGCTGCGGCTGCTCGAGTCCCGCTTCGACAACGTCCTCGTCCGCCTCGGCTTCGCCGCCTCGCGGCGCCAGGCGCGTCAGCTGATCACCCACGGCCACTGGCAGATCAACGGCCGCCGGGTGAACATCCCCAGCTACCAGGTGCGGCCCGAAGACGTGATCTCGATCAAAGATGGATCGAAGGGCGCCGACACGATCCGCCGGGCGACGGAACTCGTCTCCACGGTTCCCGCCTGGCTGCAGGCCGACCACGACGCGCTGACGGCCAAAGTCCTGCGCTACCCCGAGCGCTCCGAGATCTCGGCGCCGGTCCAGGAGCAGCTGATCGTCGAGCTGTACTCCAAGTAGTCCGCAAGCGAACTTCCGAAACACCCCAGAGCAAGGAACTCATGACCACCGATTTCCAGGTCCCCCGCATCACCTCCGAGAAAGTCGACGACCGTCGCGGCACCTTCACGATCGAGCCGCTGGACAAGGGCTTCGGCTACACCTTCGGCAACAGCCTTCGCCGCGTGCTCCTCTCCTCGCTGGGCGGCGCCGCCATCACCAGCGTTCGCATCGAGGGGGTCGCGCACGAGTTCTCGACCGTGCCCGGCGTCAAAGAGGACGTCACCGACATCATCCTCAACCTCAAGGACCTCGTCGTCCGCATGCACACCGACGCCGACGAGGTCGAGGCCCCGCTGGTCGCCACCGGCCCCGGCGAGGTGAAGGCGAAGGACATCGACCTGCCTTCGGGCGTCGAGATCCTCAACCCCGAGGCGCCGATCGCGACGCTCGAGAAAAAAACCAAACTCGAGGTCTACCTGACGATCGGGCGCGGCCGCGGCTACTCGCCGGCGGAAGAGAACAAGTCCGACGAGCAGCCGATCGGCGTGATCCCGATCGACTCGATCTTCTCGCCGATCCGCCGTGCCTCCTACGCGGTCGCCGCCGCCCGCGTCGGCCAGCGGACCGACTTCGACAAACTCACCCTCGACCTCGAAACCGACGGCTCGATCGAGCCCGGGGCCGCCCTGCGCGAGGCTTCGGAGATCCTGATCAAGAGCTTGGCGATCTTCACCGACGCCGACCGGGTCGAAGAGCTGACCGCCCGCGAGCCCGTTCCCGCCGTCCCCAGCGACGGCTTCTCGGCTCCCGGAGGAGGAGGCGACGGTGCCGCCGCCGCCAACGGCCTCGACGAGATCCTGATCGAGGAGCTCGAACTCGGCGTCCGCTCCTACAACTGCCTCAAGCGCGCCGGCGTCCAGACCGTCGGCGACCTCGTGCGCAAGTCGCGCGCGGAACTGAACGCGATCCCGAACTTCGGCCAGAAGTCGATCGAGGAAGTCATCGAGACCCTGCACTCCCGCGGCCTGGACCTGCAGGCCGACTAGGACACCGGGCAGGGGCGGAGAAGAGCAGATGCGGCACAAAAAGAAGCGGAACAAGCTCAGCCGCGACTCCGCCCACCGCGAGGCGCTGCTCTCGAACCTCTCGAAACAGCTGATCGAGCACGAGCGGATCGAAACCAGCCAGGCCAAGGCCAAGGCGGTCAAGCCCGAGGTGGAGAAGCTGATCACGCTTGCCAAACGCGGCAGCCTGCACGCCCGCCGTCAGGCCCTGGCCAGCCTCCACAACGACAAGTTCATCGTCCACAAGCTGTTCGACGAGGTGGCGCCCCGCTACGCGGAGCGCCCCGGCGGCTACACCCGCATCGTCAAGCTCGGTCCGAGGAAGTCCGACTCGACCGAGATGGTCTACCTCGAGCTCGTTTAGTAGCTGACGGACTCGAGGTAGAGGCCGTGGGGAGGGGCGGTGTCGCCTGCTGCGGTTCTCGGCGCTCCCTCCAGGAGCTGGATGAAGCTCTCGACGGTCCGGCGGCCGGAGGCCACCTCGAGCTGGGTGCCGACGAGGATGCGGACCATGTTGCGCATGAAGGCGTCGGCGGTGATGCGGAAGCCGAGGATGTCGCCTTCGGCCTCCCAGGAGGCGGCGAGGACGTCGCGCTCGAAGCGGACGTGGTCGTTCTGGGTGGGCGTGAAAGCGGTGAAGTCGTGGTTGCCTGGGAGGGCGGCGGCGCAGGCGTCGAGCGCCTCGCGGTCGACGCGGTGGGGCCACCAGAGCGCCCTGCCGAGCTCGAAGGGGCTCGGGGCTGAGCGGGGGAGGAGGCGGTAGCGGTAGCTGCGCGCCTTGGCGTCGTGGCGGGCGTTGAAGCCGTCGGCGACGACCGCGCCGGCGGTTACGGCGACGTCGTCGGGGGCGACGCCGTTGAGGCGCCGCATCAGGTCTTCAGGCGGCTCTGCCGCCGTCTCGAAGCTCGCCACCTGGCCAAGCGCGTGGACCCCGGTGTCGGTCCGGCCGGCCACGGTCAGCTCCACCGGCTCGCGGAGGACAGTCGCCAGCGCCGTCTCCAGCTCCCCCTGGACCGTGCGCTGGCCGGGCTGGCGGGCCCAGCCGCGGAAGCCGGCGCCGTCGTATTCGATGTCGAGTCTCACGGTGGTCACGGCGGCAGTATCTCCGACACCTAGAATCGGGTCCGTGCGCATCCTCCTCACCAACGACGACGGCATCTCCGCGCCGGGGCTGCAGGCTGCCCGGCGGGCGCTGGTCGAGCTCGACGGGGTCGAGGTCGACGTGATCGCTCCCGACTCCAACCGCAGCGCGATCGGGCGGGGTATCACCACCCGTTCGCCGCTGACTGTCGAGGAGGTCACTTTCGAAGACGGTCGTGTCGGCTACGCAACCGACGGCACCCCGGTCGACTGCGTCCGCTTCGCCGAGCTCGGCCTGGTCAGCGGCCGTCCCGACCTGATCGTCTCCGGGATCAACCACGGCGCCAACCTCGGCGACGACATCACCTACTCGGGCACCGTCGCCGCGGCCCTGGAGGGGATCATCCTCGGGATCCCGGCGATCGCCGTCTCCCAGCAGTCCTCCGCCGGCGGCCTCGGCTACGTCAGCGGCAAGTTCGACTTCGGCGTCGCGGCGCCGTTCACGGCCCAGCTGGTCTCGCGGCTGCGCGAGGAGTCGATGCCGGAGGCGACGCTGATCAACGTCAACTGCCCCTGCGTCGAGCCGAGCGGGATCGAGGTGACGAAGCTCGGCAAACGAATCTACAACGACAAGCTGAAGCTGGTGCGGGAGGACGACGGGCGCAAGCACTACGAGATCTACGGCTGGCAGCCCGGCTACGAGGAGATCGAGGGCACCGACCTGCACGCGGTCGCCGAGGGGCGGATCGCGGTTACCCCGATCCACTTCGACCTCACCGACCACGGCGGGCTCGAGCGGCTGGCGGGTTGGGGCTTCGAGGAGATGCTGGCGGCGACCTCCGCGACGGCGTGAGCAGCGGCGTCGAGCAGCGTGTCGAGGAGCTGCGCGAGCTCCTCGCCCATCACAACCACCTCTACTACGTCCTCGACGACCCCGCGGTCGGCGACGACGAATACGACGCGCTGCTGAACGAGCTGCGCACGCTCGAGGAGCAGAACCCGGAGTTGCGGACGCCGGACTCGCCGACGCAGCGAGTCGGGGCGCCGCCGCTCGACCGCTTCGAGCAGGTCAAGCACGCCGAGCAGATGCTCTCGCTCGGCAACGCCCGCAACGAGGAGGAGCTGCGCGGCTGGGAGAACCGGATCGCCAACCACTTGAAGCGAATGGACATCAGCGCCTCGGAGTTCAACTACACGACGGAGCCGAAGATCGATGGCCTCGCGATCACGCTCACCTACGAGGACGGGGTCCTGGTCCGCGGCGCCACCCGGGGCGACGGCCGCATCGGCGAGGACGTGACCCAGAACCTGCGGACGATCGGCTCGGTGCCGCTGCGGATCAAGGGCAAGGCGCCGGGGCTGGTCGAAGTCCGAGGCGAGGCCTATCTGCCGATCGCCGCCTTCAAAGCGCTGAACGAGCGTCGCGCCGAGGCCGGCGAACCGACCTTCGCCAACCCCCGCAACAGCGCCGCGGGCTCGATCCGCCAGCTCGATCCCTCGCTGGCCGCCGAACGGCCGCTCTCGACCTGGTTCTACGGGATCGGCGCCGTCCGCGGACTCGATCTGCCAACCCACATGGCCGAGGTCGAATGGCTGACCGACCGCGGCTTCAAGGTCAACCCCGACACCGACCACCACCAGGGGGTGGAGGGGGTCGTCAAACGCTGCCACTGGTGGGAGGAGCGCCGCGACGAGCTCGATTACGAGATCGACGGCGTCGTCGTCAAGGTCGACGAGAAGGCGCTCTGGCGCGAGCTCGGCGTGGTCGGCCGCGAGCCGCGCTGGGCGATCGCCTGGAAGTTCCCGCCGACGACGGCGACGACGAAGCTGAACAGGGTCGTCTGGAACGTCGGTCGCACCGGCCACCTGGTCCCCTTCGCGATGCTGGAGCCGGTCCACGTCGGCGGCGTCACCGTGACCACCGCGACCCTCCACAACGAGGAGGACCTCGCCCGCAAGGACGTCCGCAAGGGCGACGAGGTGGTGGTGATGCGGGCCGGCGACGTGATCCCGCAGGTCGTCTCGCCGAAGCTGCCGCGCAAGCACAAGGCCGCCCGCCGGGAGAAGCCGCCGAAGAAATGCCCGGCTTGCGGAACCGAGACGGTCAAACCCGAAGACTCGGTCTTCACGATCTGCCCCAACCGCTCCGGCTGCCCCGGCCAGTCCTTCCAGCACGTCAAACACTTCGTCAGCAAGGGGGCGATGGACATCGACGGGCTGGGGGAAAAGCAGGCGCTGCGATTCCTCCAGGAAGGGCTGATCGCCGACGTCGCCGACATCTACGACCTCACCGAGGAGCGACTGATGGGACTCGACCGCTTCGGCGAGACTTCGGCCCGGAACCTCGTCGCCTCGATCGAGGCCTCCAAGCAGCGGCCCTTCAAACGCGTCCTCTACGCGCTCGGTCTGCCGGGCGTCGGCTCGGTGACCGCGGAGGCCCTGGCCGACCACTTCGGCTCGATCGACGCCCTCCACGAGGCCGACCCGGAGGCGATCGAGGAGGTCGAGGGGGTGGGGCCGATCATGGCGGTGCAGATCGCCGAGTCCCTCGCCGACGAGGCGACCTGGGCGCTGGTCGAGAAGCTGCGCGAGAAGGGCCTGCGGCTCGAAGCTGACGCCTCCGAACGGCGCCGGGAGGACGGTCCGCTGAAGGGCAAGACCGTCGTCCTCACCGGCACCCTGCCGGAGCTGACCCGCGAGGAGGCGGCGGCAATGGTGAAGTCGGCGGGCGGCAAGGTGACGAGCTCGGTCTCGAAGAAAACCGATTACGTCGTCGCCGGCGACAACCCCGGCTCGAAGCTTGCGAAAGCGGAGAAATTCGGCACCGAGATCCTCGACGAGGCGGGCCTGCGGGAGCTGGTCGGCGGTTAGCCTTGCTCAGTAGCCGGCCGCAGCGCCCGCGATCCGGTCCTGGTCCAGGTGGGCGAGGGTGAGGTTGCCGACACCGGCCATCAGGATCGAGAAGGCAACCACCCGGCCGCTGCGGTTGAAGCAGTAGCCGGAGAGGTTGCTGACGCCGCTGATCGTCCCCGTCTTGGTCCGGCAGCGGCCGTAGGCGGCGGTGCCCTCCATGCGGCCGGCGACGGTGCCCTCCTGCCCGGCCAGGGCCAGGTCCTGGATGAACTCTTCGCCGGCTTCGTCTTCCTGCATCCCCAGCAGCAGCTCGACCACCTGGCGCGGGCTGGCGCGGTTGGTGCGGGTGAGGCCGGAGCCGTCGACGGCCTGGACGCCGGAGCCGTGGGCCCGCGCGAAGGCTTCGACCACGTTCGCGCCCGCCGCGGTCGTGCCGGCGCCGCCGAACTCGGCCCCGAGCAGCTTGATCAGGGTCTCGGCGAAGTAGTTGTCCGAGTAGATGTCGGTGGTGTTGACGATGCGGTCGAGGGTAGGGGAGCGGACGATCGCCACCCGTTCGGCGTTCGGCGGGGTGGGGCGGAGGGCGATCTGCGTGGGAACCCGGACCCCCGCCTTGCGCAGCGAGGCGGCGAGCTTCGTCGCCGCCAGCTTCGCCGGGTCCGAGGAGAAGCTGCTGGCGCTGGTCGAGCCGCTGAAGCCGGAGTTGAAGGCGAGCCCGGAGAGGGGGCCGATGTAGGGGCTGGTCCCGTAGCCGGAGTCGGCGACGCCGCGGCGGCGGTCGAAGATCGTGTCGTCGGCGTAGAGGCGGCCGGTGATCGAGGTGATCCCGGCGGCCTTTACCTGGGGGGTCAGCGAGAAGAGGTTGGTCCCGAGCCCGGCGAGGTAGCTGCCGTAGAAGCCGGGCGTCCCGAGCGCCGGGTCGCCGCCCCCCTGCAGGTAGAGGCTGCCGTGGAGGACGCCCTGGGCGTCGACGCGGCCGTCGCGGAAGACTTTGGTCGGGATCCGGTATTCGGGCCCGAGCTTTGAGAGCGCGGTCGAGGTCGTGAACAGCTTCATGTTCGAGGCCAGCGGTCGGGCCCGGCCGGGGGCGGCGGTGCAGAGGACCTGCTCGGATTCGGCATCGACGACGAGCAGCCCGCTGGCCGAACCGCCGCCCTGATGCAGCCAGGCGCGCATCTGGTCGCAGCTCGGGCTCGCCTGGGCGGCTCCTGCCAGGAGCAGGAAAAGGCCTGCTGAGGCGACCAAAAAGGGCAGCAGGATGCGTTTCACTGGGTTTGCCAACACGAGAGACGTGGAAGGTAGCGGTCAAGGATGACCTCCAGCCCTGGAATACTGCACGTATGGGTGAAGTCGTAGACATCGAGTCCAAACCGCGTAAGCGGCCGAGTCGGCGCAAAAAGCCCTCGAAGACCGCGCTGGTGCTCGGCGGCGGCGGCTTCACCGGCGGCGTCTACGAGATCGGCGCCCTGCGGGCGCTCGACCTGCTCGCGGTCAACAGCACCGTCAACAACTTCGATGTCTACGTCGGCACCAGCGCCGGCTCCTTCGTCGCCTCGATGCTGGCCAACGGGGTCACCCCCGAGGAAATGATGCAGGTGATCAATTCCGACGGCAACATGGGCCTCGAAGACCTCGACCTCGACAAGGTCTTGAAGCCCAATTACCTCGGCTTCCTCTCCAAGGGCGTCGCTCTGCCGCTGCGCACGATGGAGCTGCTGCGCTCGCTGGTCCGGATCGGCGAGTTCTCGGCCATGGACATCGGCGTCGGCCTCGCGGAGGCGCTCCCGACCGGGCTTTACTCGGGGTCTGGCCTCTCCGACTACGTCGAAGACGCGCTCAGCAGCGACGACCGGGTCAACGACTTCCGCCTTCTCGACCCCGAGCTCTACCTGACCGCGACCGACCTCGACACCTGCGAGCGGATCGTCTTCGGCGAGGAGGGCTGGTCTGACGTGCCGATCTCGAAAGCGGTCGAGTGCTCGACCTGCCTGCCGATCGTCTACAAGCCGGTCGACCTGAAGGGGCGCCAGTTCGTCGACGGCGGCATCCGCTCGACGACCAACGTCGACATCGCGGTCGAAAAGGGCGCCAAGTTCATCGTCGTCGTCAACCCGCTGGTCCCCTACGTCAACGATTTCGAGAAGACGATCCCGACCGTCTTCGGCCGCCGCGTCCGCCGCGTCTCCGACATGGGCCTGCCGGCGATCGCCAACCAGACCTTCCGCCTGATCGCCCACCAGCGGCTGCACCAGGCCGTCGGGATGTGGCAGGAGAAATACCCGGGCGTCGACATCATCCTGCTCGAGCCGGAGCCGAACGACGAGCTGATGTTCGGCACCCCGATCATGGACTACTCGCGCCGCCTGCGGATCGCCCGTCACGGCTTCGAAACCGTCACCGCCACCCTCGCCCAGGACTACGAGCGCTACGCCGAGATAGCCGAGCGCCACGGCCTGGAAATCTCCGAGCGCCGCGTCCGCAACGTCGTCGCCAAGGCCTCCGAAGAGGAGCCCGAGCAGACCTCAGCCTGGCGCCGAGTCCTCGAGCAAACCACCTCGGTACTGCTTCGCCAGTCCGGCGAGGCCTCCTAGTTGCGCACCCCGATCGGCAGGATCAGCCGGCGTTCGCTGGCTCTGATCCTCGCCCATTGCCGCCACCATCGTCACCGGGATGCTCCTCACCGGCCACACCGGAACCGTCGTCGAGGTAGCTGACTGGATCGCCCTAGCGATCTTCCTAATCCTCGGGGTTGGCATCCGCACCACGCCGACGCCGAATGATTCTCGCGGCGACGATCGCCGACCGTGGTAATGGCTACTTGTATCTACTTGCAATAATTGCAAGTAGATGAGCACGGTTCCTGCTGAGAAGGCCCTGAATTGCCCCTTTGACGAGGTCGGCTCGGCCTTGCTGAATCTTGCTGAGGATCAGTGGTTCGAGCGCAAGTCGGCGAGAATCTCGGCTCGAGATCTAGCCAACACCCTTGTCGGCTTCGCCAACGCAGACGGCGGACTCGTGGTCGTCGGTCTTCATGACGGCGTTGTAGAAGGAATCGACGCCAGCGCGGATCGCCTAAACGGTCAGATGCAGGCTCATATCGATTTTTGTGTCCCTCCAGTCCGCACGAAGAGCCGCATTGTGAAGTGCATTAACCGCACTGGATTGACCGATCGTCTGCTGGCCATCGAGATTGCTCCGGGGGATTTGGTGCATGCAAATCAAAAGGACGAGGTCTTTCTGCGTGTCGGCGACGAGAACCGGCGACTGAGCTTTACCCAGAGGCAAGAGCTCCTTTACGACAAGGGCCAGGCCAGTTACGAGGCCCGGCCATTGCCGGCCGCGTCATTCGACAGCCTCGACCAGCAACTGCTCGATGAATATGTACGCGCCGTAAAGGCTTCTGAGCCGATGGACCTACTGCGCGCGCGGGGTCTTGCCACGAAGTCTGAGTTGACGATCGCCGGGTGTCTTCTCTTCGCGTCCGCCCCTCAAGAACTTCTCCCGGAGGCCTTTGTTCGAGTCCTGCGCTGGAGAGGGCGGGAGCGAGGCTCCGGCGCTCATCAGCAGTTGTTGGAGGACCGAAAAGTTGAGGGGCCGATCCCTGGGCAGCTGCTCAAGGCAAGAGACTTGGTCCAAGAGTTTCAGCCCACCCGCAAGGCCCTCCTCGCAGACGGGAAATTTGGAAGCGTCGCCCTTGTTCCCGAGGATGCCTGGTTGGAGGGAGTTGTTAACGCCGCGGTACATCGCTCGTACAGCTCGGCCGGGGACCACATTCGAGTCGAGATCTTTGATGATCGGATTGAGATATCTAGCCCCGGGCGATTCCCGGGTCTGGTGGACCTAAGCGATCCACTTGAAACGACGCGGTTTGCCCGGAATCCTCGGATTGCCAGGGTTTGCGCAGATCTGAATTTCGGTCAGGAGCTGGGTGAGGGGATCCGCCGCATGTTCGAAGAGATGAGGGCGGCGGGCCTCAATGACCCGATTTACCGGCAAACGTCGGGGAGCGTCAAATTGACCCTGCTCGCGGACGCTGTGGATCGCCGACTGGACGCAAGGCTTCCGGAGAACGCCCGACGCATCACCAATGGCCTGCGCGAAGCCGAGCGGTTGAGCACGGGCGAGGTGGCAGAGTTGCTAGGTGTTTCCAGGCCGGTGGCTCAGCGAGAGTTGGCTGCGCTGCAGGAGGCGGAGATCATCGAATGGGTTGGCAAATCAACCAAGGATCCACGGGCCTATTGGCGACTCAAGCCGACCTAGCTCTTTAGCTACTTGCAACTACTTGCAATAAGACTTGAAACGGCGCACCAGCTACGCCGCGTAGAGCTGCTCGATCGCGTTCTCGTGCTTCTGAGCGACGACGGCGCGCTTTACCTTCAGGGTGGGCGTCAGCTCGCCTGACTCCTGGGAGAGGTCCTTGGGGAGGATCGAGATCTTCTTCACCTGCTCGACGCGGGCGAAGTTCTGGTTGATCTTCTCGACGTGGGCTTCGATCGCCGCCTTGACGTCGGGGTTCTGGGCCAGTTGGGGCGGATCCTCGGGAAGGTTGTTCTCCTGCGCGTATTTGACCGCCTCTTCGGGGTCGAGGGTAACCAGGGCGACGAGGTAGGGCCGGCGGTCGCCGACGACCACGCACTGGGAGACCAGGGGGTGCTGCTTGATTTCGGCCTCGAGGTTGGCGGGGGTGATGTTCTTGCCGCCCGCGGTGATGATGATGTCCTTTTTGCGGCCGGTGATCTTGATGAAGCCATCGGGCTCGACCTCGCCGATGTCGCCGGTATGGAGCCAGCCGTCGACGATCGTCTCCGCCGTCGCCTCCGGATTCTTGTGGTAGCCCTGGAAGACGTTGGGGCCCTTGACGAGGATCTCGCCGTCGTCGGCGATCTTCACCTCGCAGCCGGGGAAGGGCTTGCCGATCGTCCCCACCTTGAAGTCGTCGGGCGTGGAGATCGTCGCCGCGGTCGAGGTCTCGGTCATCCCCCAGCCCTCGAGCACGAGGACACCGGCGGCGTCGAAGAAGCGGAGGATCTCCGGGTTGATCGGCGCCGCGCCGGAGACGGCGAGGCGGATGCGGCCGCCGAAGAGGCCGCGGATTTTCGACAGCACTTTCTTATCTGCGAAGTCGTACTGGCGCTGCAGAAGGAAGCCGGGCTTGCGGCCGGCGCGTTCGGCGGCGCGCATCTTCTCGCCGGTCTTGATCGCCCAGTTGAAGATCGCCTTTTTTGCCCCGCCCTCTTTCTCGATCGTGCTGGTCGCGGCGGTGTAGATCTTCTCGAAGATCCGCGGCACCGAGGGGAAGTAGGTCGGTTTCAGTTCGGCCAGGTTCGGCAGGATCTTCAGCGGGTCCCGCTCCCAGTAGGCGAGGGTGGTGCCGAGGTCGAAGGTCCCGAACTGGATCAGCAGGGCGAAGGAGTGGGCGAGCGGCAGGTAGAGGTAGGCGACGTCCTCGTCCTCGATGACGCTGACGCCGTTGACCATGTCGAGCATCGAGCGGTAGTTGCCGTGGCTGATGATGCAGCCCTTCGGCGGCCCGGTCGTGCCCGAGGTGTAGATGAAGGTGCAGATGTCCTCGGGGGTGACGGCCGTGTAGAGCGCCTCCCAGGTCGCGTTGTCGCCACCGCCGCCTTTGGCCGCCAGGTCCTCCATCGAGATCGCGTCCTCGGCGCTACCGGTCATCATCACGATCTGCTCGAGCTGCGGCAGCTGGTCGCGGATCGCCCGCACCTTTTCCAGCTGTTCGGTGTCCTCGACGACGACGACCTTGGAGTCGGAGTTATCGAGGACGTAACGGCACTCCTCGGGCGAGTTGGTCTGGTAGATCGGGACGACGGTGGCGCCGATCGAGAGTGCCGCGTAGTCGAAGTAGGTCCACTCGGGGCGGGTGTTGCCGAGGATCGAGACCCGGTCGCCTTTCTCGACGCCGAGGGTGACGAGGCCGAAGGCGAGCGGCCGGACGATCTCGCGGACGTCCTCAAACGTCTTGCTGATCCACTGCTCGCCCTCCTTGTAGCGGACGGCGACTTTCGACCCGTAGAGCTCCGCCGCTTTCGGCAGCAGGTCGGCGATCGTCTGCGAGTGCGTACCTCTCCCCGGCATCTGCCGGGGGAGTCTAGATCAGCGCCCGTTCTGGGGGGATCCGCGCATCGCCTTGGTGCCGGTAAGGCTGCGCAGCGAGCTTTCGAACAGCGTCCTGTCGATCCGGCCGTGGTAGATCGGCACGCCCATCTGCACGCATTTGCCGATTACCTCCCCTCGCTCCATCTGCATCTGGTCGGCGAGCTCGGCGGGCGTCAGGTGGTGCGCCATGGATGACCTCCAACGTCGGTGAAATTGGGTAGCTCCATGTCTAGCGCCGCTGCCGGACGCCGTCAACTGGGAAAATGTCTCCCTTGGTCTCCGAAGCGTCCCCCGAAGTAGCCGTCAAGCCCCTGCCCAGGCGGGGCAGGATCTGGGTGATCCTCCTGCTCCTGGGGGGGTTGACCGCACTCGGCTACACGATCGTCCAGATGTCGACCCAGAAGCCCGGCGATCCCGTCGTCCACCTCGAAGGGATCGAAGACGCCCAGCGGCTGTTCGGCGGCGTCCCCCAGGAAGGCGACCGGCTCGGCTCCGACGACGCCCCGGTGACGATCCAGGTCTTCAACGACATCCAGTGCAACGACTGCGCCGACGACTTCCTCGAAACGATCCCGCAGCTGACCGAACGCTACGTGCGGCCGGGCGACGTGAAGCTGCTCTGGCGCCACTACTCGAACAGCGTCAACCCCGAGCAGCTCGGCTTCTACGGCGCCGAAGCGGCCGCCGAACAGAACTACGGCTGGCAGTACATCTACCTCTTCTTCCGCAACCAGGACGAAGCCGAACGGGTCGGGATCGACGACCAGTACCTGGCTTCGGTTGCGGGTGGGACCGAGGAACTCGACATCGAAGAATGGGAGTCCGACCTGGAAGCGAACGGCCAGAAGGGCGGTCCGATCGAGCAACGGCTCGAAGCCGACGAGAAGCTCGGGCGCGACCTCGAAATCCGCACCGGCCAGGGGATGGTGCTCACCGGTCCGCATGGGACGGTGACGCTGCAGGAAGGCCCGTCGCTCGCCGAGGTCGAAGCCGCGCTCGCCGAAGTCGAATAGCCGGCCGCTTCGAGATTGTCCTCGCTGGGGCGAGGACAAGTGCGTAGGGGCTAGGCCACCCGGCGCAGGCGCGCCCGCGGCGCGATCACGTCCCGCCACTCGGAGTCGACGATGTGGGCGGGGGAGGTGGTGGCGAGGAAGTCGCCGAGGATCGCGGCCAGCCCCTCGGGGTCTTCCAGGTTCGGGAAGTGGGCGGCCTTGGGCAGCGTCTCGAAGCGGCAGTTGGGGATCGAGCGCCCGGCTTCGAGGCCGTGCTCGAGCGGGATCGTGCGGTCGCGCTCGCCCCAGACGATCAGCGTCGGCATCTCCTTCAGCAGGTAGAGGCGGTCGCTGGCGCTGACCTTCTGGCCCTGGACGTCGATCACCGAGCGCAGCGTCTGCAGGAAGGCGCGGCGGGAGCCGGGCTCCTGCAGGGGGCCGAGGGCGCGGGCGACGGCCTGCAGGTAGACGCCGGTGGAGTTGCCGCGCTCGCGTAGCTTGGCGCCGGTTGCGGCCAGGGCGCCGACCAGGCGTGGGCGCGTCGCCAGGCGAAGCAGCGCCGCCGAGCCCGGCAGGGCGGCACCCCGCAGGAGTGGGCTGACCTCGTGGCCGAGGCCGCCGCTGGAGATCAGGACGAGGCGCTCGGTGCGCTGGGGGAACTGGTAGAAGAACTGCATCGCGACGCCGCCTCCGAGCGAGTGGCCGACGATCGTCGCCCGCTCGACCCCGATCGTCGTCAGCAGGTCGCGGATGCTCGCCGCGTGCGCCCCCAGCGAGTAATCGCCCCGCGGCGTCGCCGCATCGCCGTGGCCGATCAGGTCCGGCGCGATCACCCGGTAGGACCCGGCCAGCCGCTGCGCCACCGCCTCCCAGTGCCGGGACGAGTTGATCATCCCGTGGATCAGGACCACGGTTGGGCCGCTGCCGATCGTGCGGTAGACGGCTCGATGCCCGTGCAGGTTCGCCTCGTGGACCTCGAAGGGGGAGCCGGAACCCATGGCATGACCCTAGCGCGGGGCAGAGATCCTTCGAAAAGTGGTTAAAGCATATTTTTGCTAAGCAAAGTTCAAGTTTTTAGTACGACTGGTTTTGCTGCGACCACTTCAATGTATATAAGTACCGCTTGAGTTCTACTCAAGAACTGCCAGATACCGATGAATCCAGTTACGCCAAGGAACAAACGACGCCCTGCTGCGGCTTTTTGCGTGATCGCGCTGATCTTGGTGAACTTGGTCGTCCTCAGTGGCGTTGCGGCAGCGGAGCCGCCGGATTATTTCCACAAAGGCCTCGGTCATGAAGTCGTGCTTCCTGGATGGGCAAAAGGTGCGAGTGTCCATTTCCTCTCCCCGCCCGGGAAAGGACTCAGCGCCGAAATCGGACTTCCCGCTTCGGAATCCGGCGGTGGTGGCGGCCTCACGAAAAGCTCGCTGCTGACCTACTCCGGCGGCGGTGTCCAGCAGGCTCCCCACCTGCACCTCATCTTCTGGGGATCGAACTGGAGCAAAGCCGGCGAACCCCAGGAAATCCGGGAAGCGATGAGCCTCTTTTTCAGCGGGCTCTCCGGCTCCGGCTACCAGGGAATCTTGACCCAGTACTTCGCCAACCCGGGCACCGAAAAAGAACGACAGCTGCGGCCGATCTCGAAAACGGTCACCTTCAACTCGACCTCCGACGCCTACGTCGACTCCTCCGTCGCTGCGCCGGGCGAAGTCAATCGCTTCGCGATCACCTCCGAGATCGCCAAAATCCGCGCGGCCACAGGCTGGTCCGCGAACTTCGACGACCAGTACTTCGTTATTCCGGCCTCGGGGGCGACCTACCAAGCGGGGTTCCTCGGTGGGTTCTGCGCCTTTCACGGGTTCCAGGAAGTCGCCTATAGCTTCATCACCTACCCTGGCACCGTCCCCGGGTGCGGGACGGGGGCGAAATCCGTGTCGCGGGCTGCCTCCCACGAGTACGCGGAGACGGTCACGGATCCGCTTCCCTACAGCGGCTGGAACATCCCGATCACCAACGAAGCCGGCGAATTACTCGGGCAGGTGGAGATCGCCGACTACTGCGACGCGCAGCCGACCTTGCAGCTGGCCAACGGCGCCTGGGTCGAGCCGCTGAAGGACAATTACAAGACCAACCAGGAAGGCGGGGAATCGATCCATTGTGAGAGCTCGGACCCGAGCCCTCCCCAGTTCTACATCGGGGACACGACGGTCACGCTGGGATCGCCCGGGCAGGCAACCCTCGGCGGCTCGATCATGCCGGCCGGCTACAAAACCGTCAAATACTGGTTCGAACGCTATTCGGCGGGCTGGGTGAAAATCGCCGGCGGAGGAACGGTCGGCGGAACCACGTCAGTCCCTGTCAGCCAGGCGATCAGCGGCGCCGACGTTGCGGCCGCTGAACGCTATCGGCTGGTCGCCCAGATTCCGACGGACGGCTTTGAACAGGGAACGATAGGCCGGATCTACGGCCCCACAACCGCCAGCAAGCCGGCCTGGTCCGGCCGTTTGTGCATAACGGCGGAACAGCCCTGCCAGAAAGGCAACCGTCTCGCCGCGGGGACGCCGTTGCTCGCGGCGGCGTCGGAACCGTCCGAATTCCTACTGTCGATTGCGAACAGGTCAAGCCCGCTCCGCTGCTCCGAAGGCAGCTGGCAGGTGCAGACGGAAGCCGCTGACGACAGCGCCCTGCCGGTGAGTGGCTCGGGTTGGAGCCTGGGAGGGTGCAAAGTCAACGACGGGTTCAAAGAAACCGCCTGTACGGTTACGGCTGGCCCGGTCCCGTTCTCAGGGATCGTCGTCTGGCGCGGCACTACTGAAGGGGAAGTGCGACAGGGCCCCGCGGGCGAAGGAAACGTGACCTGGCACGTCAAATGCCCGGAAGCCAAAGAACCGGTCGACTGCACTTATGACCGCTCCTCGACGAATGTTTTGAAGGGTGGCGCCGCACCCGAACTGCGAATCAGAATAGGTACGGAGTCGACTCTGGAAGCCAAAGAACACCAATCGGGGCCGCTGTGTTCTGGTTTTCTCGGCAACGCCAAACTCAACTTCCTGCTCACGGAGCCGAAACCACTGTACGTGGCACCGATCGGCAAACTCCAACCGGCAGTAACCGGTGAAGCGGCAACGCAACGGTCCGAAATCTCGGTACAGCTCAACGGGGTCGTCAATGCCAACGGGTTCACAACCGAATACCAATTCGAATACGTCAACGATGCGCGTTTCCTCGAAGACCTCCAATCATCGGGGCCTGGGCACGGGTTCGATCACGCTGTCGTCGGTCCGAGCGGAGACGTCGGGTCCGGGACGAGTGGGGTTTCCGTCCATCAGATTCTGAAAGGCCTCAAACCCGAAACGGCATATCACGTCCGCCTCAAGGCAACGAACGCGGAAGGTGACGCCTATGGCACCGAGAACGCGTTCAGCACCATCGGGCCTCCCACCTACCAGTCCTCCTTCGGCAGCTCAGGCTCCGGCAATGGCCAGTTCAAATACCTCACCGACGTCGCCGTCGACCCCACCGACGGGACCCTCTGGGTCACCGACGACGACAACGACCGGGTCCAGCACTTCACCGCCGCCGGCGGTTACCTCGGCCAGTTCAAAAGCTGCACCGACCCCGGCGCGATCGCGGTTAATCCCGCCGGTTCCCTCTACGTCGCCTGCTCGAGCCTCGGCGTGATCCAGAAATACACCGCCAAAGGCGAAGCCCTGAAAGTGCTGGCGAGCGCCGGCTCGGGCGAAGGCCAGGTCCACTTCCCGCTCGACCTGGCGATCGACTCCAGCGGCGCGATCTGGGCGGCAGACACCGAAAACAACCGGGTCGACAAGTTCAGCGGCGAAGACAAATTCGTCAAATCGATCTCGCTGGGCTCCAACGCCAAGCCGTGGGGGATCGGGATCTCCCGGGGTGGTGAAGTCTGGGTCACCGAACCGTGGGAAAAACGGGTCTCGGTCCTCGACGGTGAAGGAAAACTTCTGCGCCGCTTCGGCTCGGCCGGCTCGGGACCTGGGCAGTTCGCCTGGCCCTCCGACGTCGAGCTCGACAGCCGCGGCTATGCCTGGGTCGCCGACGCGGTCAACGACCGCGTCCAGATCTTCAACGAAGCGGGCGAATACGTCACCCAGTTCGGCTCCAAAGGCTCAGGACCAGCTCAAATCGACACCGACTGGTGGCTCCGCATCGCCGTCAACGGCAACGGCGAAGCCTGGGTCACCGACTCCGGCAACGCCCGGGTCGAGCGGTGG